>UMEO01038831.1_pt1 | contig 32281 bp, 26 predicted proteins | sample 1964781 | NCBI WGS metagenome assembly UMEO01 (sample SAMEA4836023, study PRJEB28245) | human gut metagenome | biome: gut microbiome; material: fecal sample | place: Denmark | collected 2008 | reverse complement strand
CGTCGAAACAATCAGCAAGCCGCTATCCGGATAAAATACTACTCCTGCCGATATGCCATAAGTATACCCTTTATCTTCGCGAATGTTGGACATCAGACGGCTACCGAAATAACCTCCGAACAATGTCATCAGCACACGTAGCTTCGGATAGTCGGGATGTTCGCGAGTAATGGTGGTACATCCCATTTTCACTGCGCTCTGCATAGCGTCTTCACGTTCCGTAAAAATCCTCTTCTCAGGTATAGCCGCAAACGGGAAACTCGACTTCGGCATCTGTAATTGATATTGCCCGAACGGAATCCCGAAAATATCCGTTACACGGCTAATGATATCATCCGTCACCTTGCCGGATAAGAAAATGGAGCAATTGCCGGAATGGTAATGCCGCTCATAAAACTCACGAAGCACTTCTGGAGTTATGGTATGATAATCCTCCTCCATCACTATTTTCCCGCACGGATGTTGTTCACCGTAAAGAGACTTCAGCAAACTACGATGTGCAAGAAAATCAACCTTAGAGGTATTGACCAAATATTGCTGGATATTGGTATCCAGAATAGTTTGAAGCTCCTTTTGTGGAAACAGTGGTTCCTTAATCATCGACTCTACCACTTCCAACGTTTTCGCTAAATACTTATTCAATGAATAAACAGTGATATAAGCATACTCCGAAGAACTGGAGAGTTCTAGCCACGAACCATAATAATCCAATTTCTCCGCAATGGTGGCAGCCGTATATTTCGTCGTACCTTCGCGCAACATACGGTTCGTAAACAAAGCTTGCAACTTCTGCGACTGCTGCCAGCGACCTCCGGAGAAAAGCACATCCATACGCACCACTTCCTGTTCACCGGCATTAATAACAGTCAGCGGAATACCATTCGGCAACGTTGTCCTGACGGGAGTTTGTATATGGAAATTTTTCAGAGGTTGTATCTCAGGCTGTATCGTGCGATCCATAAACGTTATAATCTATTTTTCAAAAATTCTTCTGCACGCGCCAAGTCCTGTGGAGTATCAATTCCAATCGTTTCCACTTCACTGATCCCCACTTTTATTTTATACCCGTTTTCCAGCCAACGCAGTTGCTCCAACGATTCCGCTATCTCAAGTGATGATTGCGGTAGTGCGGTTATCTCCCTCAGCACTTCCGTACGGTAAGCATACAAACCGATATGTTTATAGTAGGTATGTCCTTTCAGCCACTCCTTCTTCTCGGCATTACGCTGATAAGGGATGATAGAACGACTGAAATACAGGGCATTCCAATTTGCATTGACTACCACTTTGGGAGAGTTCACATTCTCAAGTACGGCAAACGGCTCATCAGCAGTAAAAGGCTTTACCAATGTAGCAATCTGTGTAGTAGGATCTTCAAAACAAGCTTTCACGGCATTCAACTGCGAAGGCTGTATAAAAGGCTCGTCCCCTTGTATATTGACTACCACATCAAAGTCCCCTCCAATCTTGACGCAAGCCTCATAACAACGGTCCGTACCGCTTTTATGATGAACAGAAGTCATCACCACCTTACCGCCGAAAGCTTTCACCGCCTTCTCAATTCGTTCGTCATCAGTAGCCACATACGCATCATCCAAAATGCCGGCTACTTGTTCATACACACGCTGTATCACTGTTTTTCCGCCCAAGATAGCCAACGGTTTCGCAGGGAAACGGGTAGAGGCATAACGGGCAGGTATAATTCCCAGAAATTTCATTTATTTAATAGATAATGAAGAATAAAGAGCGGATAATGACTGCTGCACATATTCCCTCTCCCAATCTTCCGGTTTTATTATTTTATCATCATACAAAAGTATATCAATATCCAAACAGACTTTCTCTTCCTTCTTATCCTCCGGCAGACGACCGGAAGCCAGTTCTATGTCTTTCAGTATCCTCTTCACGAGTTCCTCATCCTTATCCGAAAAGAACATAATCACTTGATTGGAAAACAAAGCCGGATTTTTGAAGAACAAAGGTTCCGTCTCCAACTCAGGTGCCCGGTAGATAGGAGAAAACTGTTCCGCCAGTTTCTGCCTGGCAAAAGTCAGATTCTCCGTTCTATTGTAGTTGCTCCCTATGCAAACAATGTATTTGTGCATCTTTTTAGTTGAAAAGATCATCCAGTCCCATTTCCTCTACCTCGCCATCCGGAGTCTCCGAACCGGCACAAGGATCGAATCCTTCCGGAAGTTTAAAAGTTTCCTGCTGATCGTATCCCAAAGTCGGGTCATCAAATACTTTCTTCATATATTTTGCCCAAATAGGTAAAGCAGCGGCAGCTCCCTGTCCGTATGTCATCGATCCGAAGTGGATATCACGTTCGTCACCTCCAACCCAACAGCCGGACACCAACGAAGGGGTAAAGCCCATAAACCAACTATCCGAGTTCTCATTTGTCGTCCCCGTCTTTCCGCCCATATCCGCAGTAATTCCATAACGTCGGACACGTCCGCCCGTTCCTTCATTTATAACGGCACGCAACATGACCAGCATTTTATATACACTTGAAGTACTGATCACCTCATCCATTTGTGGCGCAAACGTAGAAATCACATTACCTTCACTGTCCTCGATCCGAGTCACAAACAAAGGAGCCACCCGAATCCCCCTATTAGCAAAAGCAGTATATGCACTCACCATCTCTCCGACAGAAATCTCACAAGGTCCCAGACAAAGTGAAACAACCGGGTCGATGGCCTTGTTGCGCACTCCGAAACTATGGATCAGCCGCACCAATTCATACGGATTCAGTTTGCTCATCAGATAAGCCGAAATCCAGTTATCCGAATTAGCCAGTCCCCATTTTAGAGTAACCATCTCACCATAACGCTTCTTATTGGAATTACGTGGCGACCATGGTTCCCCAGTTTCTGTAATCAACGTTTGCTCTACATGGCGCACCTGGTCGCAAGGAGAAAAATTATTCTCCATAGCCAGTGTATACAAGTACGGTTTGATAGTAGACCCTACCTGACGGCGTCCTACCATCGCCATGTCATATTGGAAATATGTATAATTAGGTCCGCCAACATAAGCTTTCACATGCCCGTTCATAGGATCCATCGACATAAAGCCGGTACGAAGGAATGACTTATAATAGCGGATTGAATCCATCGGAGTCATAATCGTGTCCTTGCTTCCCATCCACGAAAAGACTGTCATTTCCTGCGGTGTATCGAATGCTTTCCTAATCTCCTGTTCAGAATTCCCCGCCTCTTTCATCAGCCGGTAACGCTCAGTCTGTTTCATGGCCTTCGTCAACAGTTCTTCCACCCGTTTCGCAGGTAGCACTCTTGCGTATGGCGCATTCTTACTTCCTACTTTTTCTTTGAAAAACAAAGGTTGCAAATAACTCAAATGTTCTTCTACCGCCTCCTCCGCATATTGTTGCATCCGCGAGTTGAGAGTCGTATAAATCTTCAGTCCGTCCGTGTAGACATTATAATTCGAACCATCCTTCTTTTTATTCTTCGCACACCAGCCATACAGAGGATTCGTTTCCCAAGAAAGGGAGTCTTCATAGAATTTCTGCATTTGCCAACCACGATAATTACTCTTCACCGGCTTGGTTGCTGTCATCACACCACGCAGGTATTCACGGAAATAAGTAGCCAAACCTTCCTTGTGGTCAACACGGTTATACGACAATTTCAAAGGAAGCGCTTGCAGAGAATCACATTCGGATTCAGTAATATATCCCGCTTTACGCATCTGTCCAAGCACCACATTACGACGGCCGCGAGAACGCTCATTAAAACGAACAGGATTATAGAGTGACGGATTTTTACACATACCAACCAAGGTAGCCGCTTCCTCTATTTTCAAGTCCTTCGGTTCACGGTTAAAATAAGTATGCGCAGCCGTCTTAATACCGACAGCATTATTCAGGAAATCAAACTTATTGAGGTACATACTCAGAATTTCCTCTTTGGTGTAATAACGCTCGAGTTTTACGGCAATCACCCACTCAATCGGTTTCTGGAAAAGACGCTGGAGAGTATTTCTCGCCACATTCTCCGTAAACAACTGCTTGGCAAGCTGCTGTGATAAAGTACTTCCCCCACCCGCATTTTTCTGGAATAACAAACCACGTTTCACAAATGCACGGAACAACGCCTTAGCGTCAATCCCCGAGTGTTCGGCAAAACGAACATCTTCTGTCGCAATCAACGCATTAATAATGTTGGGTGACAAGTCCTTGTAGGCTGTATACACGCGATTTTCCTTACTATAAGACCAAGTACCGAGCACTTTCTCATCCTCAGAAAAGATCTCCGTCGCAAATTTATAACTTGGATTCTCCAGTTCCTCCACTGGAGGCATATAGCCGATCCAACCTTTCGAAATAGAAACAAAAATAATGACGACAGCCACTACTGCGATTGCCAATAAAATCCAAAGAGCTTTTATTATTTTTCGAATCATGTTTTTTCTTGCTTATAAAAAATGCACTTAATTAAGTTACAAAGGTAGATAAAATCCAGTAGCCGACCAAACAAAAACAGGCGGGATTTTTATTCCCGCCTGTCATTCACCCTAACTCTATCTATTCAGAGTTACCAATTATGAATGAGTCGTATAGTAACTCACCATTTATCAATAGTCTGTAATTTCCATTCTCCTATCGTACAGCGTTCACTATCAAAGTTAATCGCCACTTTCACGACCGGAAGCCCACACAAAGCGAAGCGTTCAGGATAATTCTTCAGATTGATCTGTTCCATAGCTTCACCGGCAGTCTTGTCAAGCTTCAATTCCATCACATAGAGCGTTGTTTTCGTACGAAGCACCACATCCACTCGACCACGGGGGGTACGGACTTCAACATCCACAAAAGAACCCAATAAGCTGAAAATAATGTAGAACATCTGCTGATAGTGACCTTCATACCTTGTATTGTCACAATAAGGAATGGTAGACAAGAAAGTCTGCAGCCGACGCAACGCAGAATCCATATCATCATTACGGATATCACGGGAAAGATAAGCTACCATGGTATTCGTTTTTTCAGTAGGTGTAGACACATAATAAGGCAACAGACTCCTCATCAAGCCGACCCTAACTTCTTTATTAGGAATATCCAATGTGTACAGTCCCAACTCGCTATCGTAACCCTTGATGGTGATATAACCGCTCTGATATAACAGCGGAGTAATACTGGACATTGTCTCCGTCGGTGCATCAAAATCCTCCACAGCTGCTGTTTTTCCTCCGACTTCAGAAGGTTCAACACCGAACTTTTCCAACATCTTTATCAAGTATGTAGGAGTACCGCTACCGAACCAGTAAGAACCAAATTTACCATCCGCAAAAGCATTCAACAGACTGAACGGATTATAGATGTCGGGAGACGGATAAGTGAAATGATAACCGTCATAATTCCCCTTCAACTTCAGCAAAACTTCTTCTGAGGAAATATTCAATTTCGCAGCCAACATCCCCATATCCTCTTGCATTTGCGTTAGCATTTCATCCTCCGTTATTCCGCAAATTGCAGCGTATGGCTCATCCATGCTGATATTCTTGATATTATTCAATTCACTAAAGATACTCAACTGAGAGAACTTGGTGATACCAGTCAGAAACACATACTTCAGATAAGGATCACAAGCTTTCAAGGGACTATAGAAATTACGCATGATATTACGCAATACGCCTAGATTCTCCTTTTCATGTACCACATCAAGCAAAGGGGCATCATATTCATCTATAAGAACTACAACCTTTTTCCCTGTCTTTTCATAAGCACACTTGATAAGACGGGTTAATCGTAGATTAGCATCACCGGCAGTTGTATCGAGACCGAAGGTCCGCTCATAGTCTGAAAGCATAAAGTCAAGCAAACGCTCCAAACGCTCCTGATCCACATGCTTCGCCATACTCATATCAAAATGAAGAACCGGATATTCTATCCACTCTTTCTCCAACCTCTCCATAGCCAACCCTTGAAACAGGTCCTTACGACCAGAGAAATAACTATGCAAAGTAGAAGTAAGCAAAGATTTACCAAAACGGCGAGGACGACTCAGAAACACATATTTCGCAAAATGAGTCATGCGATAAACGTATTCCGTCTTATCGATATAAAGATAATTCTTCTCACGAATTTCAGAAAAAGTCTGTATCCCTATGGGGTATAATCTTTGCAAAGCTTCCATACTAATATTTTATTTTCTTTAGAGCCACTATTATTTTTCAATTATCCAGTCTCCTATCGTACAGCGTTCACTATCAAAGTTAATCGCCACTTTCACGACCGGAAGCCCACACAAAGCGAAGCGTTCAGGATAATTCTTCAGATTGATCTGTTCCATAGCTTCACCGGCAGTCCTATCAAGCTTCAACTCCATCACATAAAGTGTGGTTTTCGTACGAAGAACCACATCCACACGACCACGGGGAGTACGGACCTCAACATCCACAAAAGAACCCAATAAGCTAAAAATGATGTAGAACATCTGCTGATAGTGACCTTCATACCCCGTATTGTCACAATAAGGAATGGTAGACAAGAAAGTCTGCAGGCGACGCAACGCAGAATCCATGTCATCATTACGGATATCACGCGAAAGATAAGCCACCATAGTAGTAGTTTCCCGAGTTTTGCTGGCCACGTAATTAGGTAAAAGGCTTTTCATTAGCCCCAACCGTACTTCTTTGTTAGGAATATCCAACGTATACAGGTCAATACTCTCATCATAATCCTTGATAGTGATATAACCACTCTGATATAATAATGGAATAATATCAGTCATTGTTTCAGTAGGTGCATCAAAAGCGGAAACCTCCGCATGGTTATTACCGATCTCCGAAGGTTCCACACCGAACTTCTCCAACATCTTTATCAGGTATGTAGGAGTACCGCTACCGAACCAGTAAGAACCAAACTTACCGTCCGCAAAAGCATTCAACAGACTGAACGGATTATAGATATCGGGAGAAGGAAAGGTGAAATGATAACCGTCGTAATTCTCCTTCAACTTCTCCAGGATCTCTTCCGGGGTTACGTCTAGTTTCGCTGCCAGTCTATCCATATCCTCCTGCATTTGCGTCAGCATCTCCTCCTCGGTGATACCGCAAATGGCAGCGTAGGGCTCATCCATACTGATATTCTTGATATTGTTCAACTCGCTGAAGATACTCAGCTGGGAGAACTTGGTGATACCGGTCAGGAAAACAAACCTCAGGTAAGGGTCGCAAGCCTTCAAGGGGCTGTAAAAGTTACGCATGACATTACGCAGGACATCCAGATTCTCCTTCTCGTGCACCACATCGAGCAGCGGAGCATCGTATTCGTCTATAAGAACCACCACCTGGCGGCCAGTCTGTTCATAAGCGCGCTTGATAAGCCGGGTCAGCCGCAGATTGGCATCGCCATCCGTTGCATCGAGACCGAATGCGCGCTCATAGTCGGAAAGCATAAAGTCAAGCAAACGTTCCAGGCGTTCCTTATCCACATGCTTCGCCATACTCATATCGAAATGAAGCACCGGATACTCCGTCCACTCCGTCTCCAACCGCTCCATAGCCAGACCACGGAACAGCTCCTTGCGCCCCGAGAAATAACTATGCAGCGTGGAAGCAAGCAAAGACTTACCGAAACGCCGAGGACGGCTCAGGAACACATAACCGGAAGCCGAATGCGTCATCTGATAAATATATTCCGTCTTATCTATATAAAGATAATTTTCCTCACGGATTTTAAAAAATGTCTGTATACCTATCGGGTATCGTCTTTGCAAAGATTCCATATCAATCATATTTTCTACAAAGCTACAAAAAAATATCCGTTCAAAAGACCGCAGGCGGGAAAAAGTTTCCCCCCTGCCTCTTCCAGTCTATTTGAACAACTCCGCAGGTACAAAAGGTACAGTAGGTACATCCAACATTTTTTCCACACACGTGCGCGCGTTATTAAGGTATTAAGGAAAAAGGACTTCCGGACAAAGAGATTTCCGCCGACAACATCAACGACGATATCATCACCTGATGGAATGCCGACCGGGATTTCCTCTTCGAACAACTGGGAGAAGAATTTACCCGCACGCAGTTGCTCGAACAGGCAGTTGTCATGGGAGTTAAAGAGAATACATCCATCACCTGGCTGAAACGGTTGACCAAAAACGGAGTGCTAGTCAGTGTGGACGGTAAAGGAAATTATACACGCGCACGTGTGCATGTGTGAGGGAGCCCCGAAAAAGTGTACCCGCTGTACCCACGCAGGAAGTTATTAACAACGGTGCCGGAATAAACTGATTGCACAGACACAATCGTAAAGCACTGCTTTCCGAGAGCTGAAGCACTGCTTTACCACCTCTAAAGCTATGCTTTAGGAGATGCAAAGCACTAGTCTGTTTCGTAACGGAATATACGAACAAAGTTCAGGCTGATCTCCCAAATCGTACAGGCGTTGCTACAACCCGGGACACCTCAAGATCCATTTCTTCATTTTCCGGAAAGTGGCAATATCAGTCAGTTCTGGACAATAAAACTGCACCAGTTCCATACAACCATATTTGAAGTTCACGACGATGCATTGACGTAAAAAACACCAGCAATCTTCACAGACAGCCTTTCAGCACTTAACGCACAAGAAGCGTGCACCGCAGGGGTTGGTTCCATCAACGGACATAAGCACCATCCTTGGCTTCAAAGATGACTGATGGTTCGAAAACCTCCACTGTATGCCACGCACCCTTCGGTATCTGACAACCGTATCGGGATTCCGACGGATTGAGACGGATACGCCGAACTTCGCGATATCCAACCTTGCGGACTGTATCCTGAGCATTCATCCCCCGCCGGAAATCATCCGTTCCATCATTCTCATAAGAAACCACCTCCTCATAAATCACTTCGTCCAAACTCCCGCACAAGCAGATGACCGTTTCTGTCGTATCCTTATGCTGATGAATTGGGACAACTGTGCCGGGAAGCAAGGCGTTGAGCATTCTCTGGCTGGTATCGTCCGGTGAGGTACGCAAATCAAAATTCTGGCGCAAACGAGGGTTGGAAACAGCCTGCTCCAACAGCCCGTCCAAAAACTCTTTATCAAATTCCATAATCGTTATTGTTTCAGTGACATGAGATATGCCTCATGCAAATGATAGTATTTTTTCATAAACAAGATGTAGGCAACAGACAATGCCGAGAATACAACCGCCAGATAGAGCCAATGAGCCGGAACGGTATCGGGACAGAGATAGATAAAGCCAAGAGAAATAACCAGCTGCATGACCGCATATAGCAATGTAACTTTTACATGACCCACTTTCAACTCATTAGCCATAATCTGATAAGCATGCTTACGATGTGCCTCGCCCAAATTTTCGTGCAACATGATACGATGTACAATGGTCAGACAGCCATCCACGCCATAGACCAACAGGAAAACGAGATAAGTCACATCTCCAGTTGCTAATACCAACAAACCTATCATAAACAACAAAATATAAGCTACGCCAATAGAGCCGACATCACCTGCAAAACATTTCGCCTTGCCCTTTGGGCGGAAATTAAACAAACAAAAAATTACATTGGCAATCATCACTACATAAATGAGCGATTGATTAACAAAGCAAATCGTGTTGTTTAACAAAGCAAGAGGTACAAGTGATGCCATCGCATACCCCCCAGTTATACCATTCACACCATCCATAAAATTGATCACGTTCGATGCACCCACACATACAATAAGTGCAATAATTACAATCCACCACATATTCCAATGTAGGATATCCAATTGCCCAAACATCATCATCATAGCAATAAACTGAATCACCAACCTTACACTATCCGGTAACGAATGGATGTCATCAATTAAACTCACTCCAGCAATAAGAGTAACCGCCAAAAGAAAGAATGGATATTGAAAACCATAAAAAGCAGACCAAATCCATAAGCTCAGCATAAAAATAATTCCTCCACCTCTCAAAACGATTGCTGAATGGCTCGAACGTTCATTCGGCTTATCAATGATATTAAATTTGTCGGCAATCTTGAAATACATCAACTCCAATACAAAAAGAATCACAAAAATAATTCCATAAGTGACAATCACATTCATATACCATTATTTTTTTAATGATTGCGCAATATGTTTCAAACTCTCCTCAAATGAAACCAATTGGTAATCAAAGTCCATCTTTGACATCTGAGGATCATAATAGTAAGTTGCAAACATCTTGTTGATTGGTTGAAAAACGAATGACCCCAACCACACGAAAGGATTCAGCAATTTCGTAATCCAAACCTTATGCCCTGCCGCCTTAGCAAAATAACGAACAATCTCTACTGTATCAGCTTGCTCACTATTCTGAGGATAAAAAGTACCTTCCAACTTATGCTCAATAGCCTGCTTCACAAACTCCGCAAGATTGTCAATATATAGCATTGACCGCCTATTATGCCACTCAGGGAACACTGGAATCTTACACGCCAACTTTGCCAAACGAGGAAAATTTCCCTTCGCATTCGGTCCATAAATCATACAAGGTCTCAAAATACAAATTTTCATCTGATTTGCACCTTGGTTCAGAGCTTTCAGCTCATTCTCCGCTTGCAATTTACTATCCCCATAGAATCCATTAGGAACGGGCTTGGTATCCTTTGTCAGCATCTCTGCCTTCAAACTCTGACTCTCATGAAATACAATCTGACTTGACATGAAGATAAACTGCTTCACTCCGTTAGTCATCGCATGTTTCGCCACTTCAATAGTTAAATCGCGATTCACTCTATAGTACAATGACTTCATCTTTAAATCCGCATTTACATGTGCAATACCTGCCACATGAAACACCACATCATACTGGCTATAATCAGCTTTCTTCCAATTATCACCCATCGTATCTACAACATCAATCAGATACCGTTCAGGAGCAGTTTTAAGGATATAATTGCGTACGCTTTCACCTACATAGCTTCCAGCGCCTGTTATAAGTATTTTTTTCATTTTATAAATAAATTATAATCAAATTCGTGGATAATTCGCATCGGAAAACTTACGCTAGTTTATTGAAGTATAATTAACAAAAAATTATACAGTAATCAATGTCTTAGCGAAGTACAAAAACAATCCACATTATCTATATAGTTCTCTCATAACCTTCATTACTTTCTCAACATCCAAGCCTTCTGCCTTTTTAATATTATATTCTCCAAAAACTTTCATATCAGAAACAGATACCATGCTCTTCAATGCATTACGAGTACTATCTATATCTAAAGGATTAAATAAAAATCCACCTTTTCCGTTGTCAATCAAATCTGTATTACCTCTAATTTCTGCACAAATGACTGGTAACCCACTCGCCATAGCTTCCATCATCGCTACCGACAACCCCTCTCTAAACGAAGGATGTGCAAACACATCAGCAGCCTTAAAAAGATCGCGTACATCTGTTCTGAATCCTAAGAGTTGAAGCTGTTCAGTAATGCCCAACTCCTCAGCCAATCGTTTCAAATACTCCTTCAATACACCGCGACCAGCTATCACAAACTTGATCTTCCTGTTACCCAAAGCCGCTATAGCCCTCAACACCAGCTCGTGGTTCTTATTTTTATTCAGTTCCCCTACACTCAATATCATGATATCGTCCTCTCCGATATCCAATTCCTTACGTTTCTGACTGCGAATAACATCATAATTCAACTCAGGAAGGAACTTTTTCGTATTAATGCCCACTCCAGGAACATACACAACCTGCTTTGTGCTCATATTCTCCTGTGCCAACTTATAATCCTCATGCGTAATAGTCACTAGCACATCCGTCCATCGGCTACAAAACTTTTCGATAGGATAGAAAATCAGCCAATTCTTGATAGGTGCACCTTTGAAGAAATGGAAACCATGGGCAGTATAAATTACTTTTGTCCCCTTCTTACGCATATTGCGAGCCGCTATACGCAACAACAGGCCACCAATAGGCGAATGGCTATGTATCAAATCGTAACAGTTCTTCTTTATCAACTTACGCGTTTGAAGATATGCCCTTAGATTCTGGTTCGCCTCTAACACATTTCTAGCGAAATCCACTTGATAACATTCTACTCCCATCTCCGCCAAAGTAGTCTTTAGAGCTGCTATCTTCTCATCACTACATGTACTTCCTTTTATGAAATTACATGCTACATCCACCTTATACCCCAGTTCTATCATTAGGCGAATGTTTGGCATATTAAACTGATCTATCATTGACGCCACCGACGCCAAGACTAATGCTTTCTTCATATATATATATTATGTATATTCATTATTGTTTTCATTTCGATTGTGAAAAGATATAAACAGTACATATTACTATGCCTATTTTATATTCCATATCATTAATTTCTCACCTATCATTTTTGGCAATAAGTTGAAGCAATTTATCTGATATTAAAATACTTAAATACGATATAATTGTTTTTAGGAATCTCTTCTTCATAGTAAATGAGCCACCTAATAGAATGATACAAGTAAATTGAGAATCACCTCGTAAGCAACTCCGATTTTTCTCCCTAATAACTATGAAATTTTCAAATAGACAAATAATAAATAGATACCTTAGATTAGGGGATTTAGCTCAAAATTATGAAATAACAGATTTAAAATCAACGAAAAGCAATATTATCTACAGCTCAATAAACTATTATATATATCTTTGTAACCGTCTACCATCCTCTGAATATCATACTCATCAGCACGTTCCTTACAACGATTAGCCACCTTATTATAATATACATCATCATTAAGCAGATGTTTCACCTCTTCTGCCAAACTTTTCTCATCCTCATGTGGGAACAGGATACCTGCTCCTTGAACAACCTGAGCAAGTCCTTGAACCTCAGATGCCACTACAGGCTTACCCACAGCCATACCTTCAACAGCAGCCAAACCGAAGCCCTCTATATGACTTGATTGGATAACTACATCACAAGCTCTTAACAAATTGGGAACATCAGTTCGCATTCCTAATAGATGAACCCTATCTGCCACACCAAGACTTTTTGCTAATATCAAAAGTTTATCATGTGTTTCGCCATATCCAGCTAACCACAGTTCAACATTCATAGGAAGTAATGTCATCGCTTTGATTATCGTAGCCTGATCTTTCTGATAGCTGTATCTCCCTACCATCAGCAGAACTTTACTGTTAGAGTAAGTATTTATAGATGATCTATCAACAGGGATTGTATTCTTATATATACTCAGATCAATACCATTAGGAATAATAGTTGCATTTGGTACTTTTTTCCCAGCTACCGCACGCATATTCTGGAGTGTTGCCTCTGATATACACATCACATGTGCATATCGGCTATACATCCAGCGCTCCATTGGTTCAAACCACCATACGCGATGATGGCTCATAGTAGTATGTTCTGTGGTACAAAACTTCGCTTTACACCATAAGCTAGCAAACGCACCAAACAACTGGGGAGACGTGTTATGGGTATGCACTATATTAAACCTCTTCGCCAACTTAATAAGTTTCCACAAATACTTCGGACTGTAATAATTCGGTTTTTCTCCAAATATGTATATTTTAATCCCTGCGTCTTTTATCTGTTGCAAAAACGGAGTGCTTGTTCCATTAAATAAGCAAATCTCAACCTCACATCCACTAGTATTCATCCTTGGTAACAAATCTACCATTAGCTTTTCTGCACCTCCTGTATTGAGATCAGTTATTACATGTAGTATCCTCATTTCTGCTTATAGTTTTCAACAGGATACACCATATAGGGAGCGGTAGGGGAAGTAGTTCGCGAAATAATCTTTCCAGGATTACCTATTACAATAGAATTATCAGGTACATCAAAATTCACAAATGCTCCTGGGGCTAACAAAACATTATTACCTATTTTTACCTTCCCTACTATCATACTATTAGCATTCGTTATAACATTATCTCCCAATATAGGAACACCTTTTTTCTTACCTTGAGTATTTCCTATCAAACAACCATGACAAATGGAACAGTTTTTGCCAATCTTAACAGATGGGTTAACTACCATTGTGCCCCAATGCCCAAACTTTAATCCCTCTCCAATCGTTGTTTGGTAAGGAATTTGAATGCCTGTATGATACATCATTAACCTTAGCATAATTTGCCAAAAAAACTTAGACACACAATTCGAAGCATTCTGAGCATGTCTCAAACAATAACTATATTGAAACCCTGGTGTAACCAACAAATAACGCAATTGGGTTTTGAAAGTGTGGCATTTCATTCCTTCATAACGGAATAAATCCTTTTTATTATATTCCTTCATCGTAGCTTATATTTTCTAATTTCTCCCCTTATCTTTACTTGATTAGCCCTTGATGGTAAATACATACCTAATCTTCCAAACTTCAAACGTGCCTGTGAGCCCCAGCGAGGAATGGAAAGTGGGTTAGTCTTACCATCAATCGTACCAGGAACTACAGAGAAAGCCATATCTATTCCTGCAGTCTTTGCATATTGTTCATCCCGGATGGAATAATCCACATTCTCAATTCCATTCGGATAAGCAAAAGTTGTTACTTTTTTATTTAGAATATCGGACAATTTCTCTGTTGATTGAACTATCTCTTTTAGCGAACGCTTATTATCCTCTATATTCAAAATTGGATGTATCATTGTATGAGCCCCTATTTCTACCAATCCAGAACGGTGTAGCCTGAGAACCTCCTCTGTATTCATGAAGCCTCGGGGAATTTCTACTTCTGGATGCACACTCTGATACTCGTTTAGTACATCATATACCTCATCAATTTGAATCTCCTTAAAAATAAGCTCTGTAGGATACTTATATATTCCATCCGAAAAATAGCCTCTGCGAATCAGAATTCCCTTTATCTCATCTTCGTTACAAAAACGTAATGTATAATACCAAAAATTTATACCCGTCTCCATTATATGCGGCGATACAAAAATGGTAAACGGCACGTTATGCTTCTTCATTACTGGATAAATCACATCGTATGTTGAACGCCAACCATCATCCACACTCAACATACAAGCATTCTTCAAAGATTTTCCATCATAAATATGTTCCCTCAATTCATTTATTGATACAAGATTATATCGATTCTTAAGCCACAGAAGTTTTTGTTCGAACTGCTTTGGCGTTTTTTCATCGTGTAAATAAAATGCAAAGTTCATTTTTTAAGGGCATTAATAAACTTATAAACAAATGGTTTGATGTCATTACTATCATATATAGCAAATGCATCAGAATTTCTAAAATCTCTCAACATAACAAAGACATTTTTTCTATAGTATTTTAAATAACTTATCTCAACGAGCATATTATTCCTTTTGAGTTTATGATAAATAGGTTCAATATTCTCCGTCATTTCCCTAACCCAGTTAACCGCTATATTGCAACCCGCATTTGTCCAGCAAAACAAACAACCATCATTTCTAAGATTAATTTCAGTGAAATATGCCTTATCTCCAGAGATCATAAATTCAACAGAATAGAGACCTTCATAATCTATAGATTCAAGAAAAGTATCTAATTTAGCAATATCAATTCCCGTAGGAATATCCGGTGTAGTTTCAGCAGTAACAAACATTCCCATATTGTTAATATCCTTACAACACTTATGTTTATGGAGTCCACCAACTATATGATTCTTACCAGTCTTTCTACAACGAGATCCAATAATTAAAAATTCATACTCAACATTTATAAATTCCTGAATAACAGTCGATATACTTCGATTAGCCATATCGGCCAGTACATCTCTTAGTTCGCTACTATTGTTGCATACCCGAAAGTCATTTTTTGAAGACGTACTACTTTTGCTTGGTTTTACAATACAAGGAAAGGGAACATGGATATCTTTTTGAAAGTCCACATCTGAATCTACGAAAAAACTGAATGGTTGTAAAAGGCCATATTTACTTGCCTCTTTCAACATATACTCCTTATTCATCCATCTTGATATTCCACCTTGCTTTTCAGAGCAATTTGCTAATATATAATGTTTGCTTAGGTCTATATAGTGATTATCAAGTTTTTCTGCAAGCCTATCAGTGGCAGTTATTATTGGAATCCGTATACCGGTTTTTGGAGTTTTAGACAATAACCATTCAATGATCTCATCATCGTTATCAATAATATAGCATTCGTCAATATATTTAGAATGAGACACAAATGATTTATTGTTTTCCGCAACAATAAATAATATCACATAGTAACCTACTTGACCAAATGCACGGACCAATCCTAATGCGTTGTGATGGTCTCCACCTACGATTATTACTTTTTGCATATATCTGGATATTTTATACAATCTTTTTTATAAAACAACCATCCCAAAGGCAAGGCCCAATATGCTATCTTCATGGATATTTTTTTATCACGACAATGAAATCTGAAACGCCAATAATTAATAGCATCTCTAATTTTTATAGTAAAAGGTACAGGAGCATTGTATTCAACTACATATGTCTGCGAAGATGCCAATGGACTTTTTATACGTATTTGATTTATATGAGATGTCAATCCATCCTCCAAATATTCACATATATAAATACCTTTATTGAAGAAATACAGATCATACTTTTTTGCCATTTCTACCCAAATACAAGCTTCTGGACAAAATTTTTCTCCATCATATTCGGGAAACGGAAATTCCTTCATGATATTGGTCTTATAAACCTCAGCTAAATCTCCATTGAGTTTATGCTTATAACGGAATTCAAAACGAGAACATTTCAACGTATTAAATGCCGCCTCTCCTCCAACACGTTTCCCATCTGGATATATTTTCATTCCTACAACTCCTCCTATACTTGGATCTTCTTCAATATCTCTCGCATATTTTTGTATGAGTTCAATACTATCCGAAGTCAATTCGTCATCACTATCAACAATAAAGAATAGTTTTCCTTTAGCTTCTTTTACCCCCCTATTTATTGCACGATGCTTTCCACCATTCTGCTGCTTAATATAACGAACCGGAAATGACTTTTCCTGTAACCAAAATCGAGCAAGTTCTTCCGTATTGTCAGAAGAACCATCATCAACAATCAACCATTCAAAATTTTTGCAGGTTTGATTCTGCAAGCTCTTATAAAGCGCCTGTATTCGATAAGCCCTATTATATGTAGGAGTAAAAACTGTTACTAACATACATTCTATTTTAAATATATATCCTCTACTTCTTTCACAACATTCTTGATGTTGTATTTGCTATTATATGCCTCTCGTGATTTCTGCTTGCGTATTACTTCGTCAATAGAAGTCTGAACAAGCAGTTTGTTCCACTTATTAATATCTTTGAGCGGAATACGATAGAAGGTATCCATTCGCATGTCCGCCTCAACCGGTATAGAATCTGTCGAAAATACAAGGAGACCGTTAGCTTGCGCTTCAATAGCTACAATGCCAAGTCCTTCATAAATTGATGGAAACATGAAAATGTCTGCAGCACAAAGCCAGTTTGATACATCTAACTGTTTTCCTAACATTCTCACATTGATAATACCTTCATCTTTGATACGCTTCTGTAAAGACTCCAACAGAGGTCCTTCACCGATGATAACAAAGAGCATATTCTCATTGATAAGTTCTTTTGCACGATCTAGAATAAAGTTCTGATTCTTCTGAGCAGTACATCTGCCTACATTGATAATAACCTTTGTATCATTCTGTACACCTAATCGTACCCTATAATCTTTGCGTACATTAGTATCAAACTGGAAAGCAGCAAGGTCAATACCATTATAGATAACCACCCCTTCTTTCCATCTACAAGGAAACAACCACTTTAGAGCCATTTTTGAACAACCGAAAAGATCTGTTGCAAACTTTTCGTATTTATGATGCTTGAAATAGCGCAATGACCACAATAATTTCGGAATATCAACACGAGCATTGTGGGAGTGACTTACACAATGAGATACGCCTGCTTTTCGAGCTTCTTCCAGCACTATCGGCATCTCATTATGCATATGACAATGTACTGCCTGATAATGGCTTTGGGTAAAAAATGCAGCAAGGTCATTATGGTATTGTTCAGGAGTATTATAGGGTATTGCGATAACCTTACAACCCAAATCCAGAAAGATATTTTCTTGAGTTCCTGACCTCTGAATCAAAATATCATACTGGAAGCGTGTAAGATCAGAATGTTTTATTAGACTATAAAAAACAGTCTCTGTACCTCCACACATCAGTTGTGGATAGACATGAAGAATTTTATACATAAATATCATTAATTACTAAAGAAACTATAATGATGATCAAACATCCATGATGTATAAGTCAAAAAGTGACCGCCATCAAAAGAAATAACATAACGATAATAACCAAAGGCACACAATAAGGTAATGCCGATATATAATAAAGACTTTTTCTGTGGTATCCTATCAATTAACATTCCAATAATGACTGCATAAAAGATTACAAAATAGTCTTTTTCTCGGGTCAAAATCTCACTACCTCGCAGCAAGGTGAAAAGTGGCAGTAAACAGAGAAACATCCATACAACTAAGTGCGTCTTAGAATCCTTTAAATCAAAATGATGAATATTTTTGTAGAAAAGAAACATCACAAGAAAATACTCTAACGTATGAAAAATTCCAATAGGTGACATATTCTCGTTCTCGAAATACTTAGACGCCTTACTTCCTATAGCTTCATTTGCTGCATTGTCTTGTAGAAATTGGCCAATTGGTCCCATAACATCAATACCTGCCATACCAATAGCTATGGTAGGTATAAAGATAAGATTGAGCCAGCGAATACGTCCCTTATCCAAGGTTATATAAATTAGTGGGTATAGTGCGTACAAGAGGAATGAGCCATTATGTATTTTTGAGACAAAAAATACACATATATAATATCTGAGAAACTTTTTATTTTCTATCAATGGCAGCAACACAAAGAATAAAGCAATAGTAATACTTTGACGCATGCTAATCATAGTATTATAAAAAAACAACTTATATAGAAATACCAATATCACTATACCAAAATGATTGGTATATCTACTCAGACCTTTCCACAAGCAAAAGAAAAAAAAGGCTGCATGGATTAAGCAGAAACCATAAAAGGAAATTCCAACTGTCTTGAAGAAAGAGGCAATGTAAGTGTAGCCAATCTCATAGTTCTGATTCACATTAACAGGATTCAAAACATCTGGAAATGTTGCTAACTGTTGATAGTGATCTTCATATGTAGGGAAATCAAGCCCTCCACATAAACGAGTACCACTTACGATAGTCATGAACCCAAGGCATACCCAAATCAAATACCTTTTTTGACTCTCATTTTGCGTCGTCTCAATCCCGTACACAAACAATGCACAAATAATAAATAATGATAGGATTATAAACATCTCTATTAATATCCTCTATGCAAAACCCTTCTTACTATGTCTAATCCCCAACGCATCATGCAAAAGTAATACTGCTTCCAAAGGGGGAAATGCCGAGTGTGATGCTTAAATGATGCTTGCAAACCTTCTGTTACGTATGTGGTATAATACTGATCTCGCTTCTCTTCTCCAGGGATATTCTCTACCAGTACTTTATTACCAGCAATGGCTTGTTCAAGATTGCTGTCAAAAGCTATTATCTGATCCTTTATCATGCCATACATCTCCGCTCCCTTGTCTGAATTGACAAGGATCATTGAAATCCCCTTGTTGTCGTCCAATTCAGGATAGTCACGACCGATACCCCAGAAATCACCAAGGGAAATATCACCTTGACGATGGGAGGTAGTGAACGGACAATGGAAACAAGCATTACGCTGGCTCTTGTTGTTGAGGAAAAGTTGCATGTAAGAATCGAATGTCGCACTTTTGAAATATTCCTTACCATTTTCGAACTTCATATCAATGTGTAGTCGTTTCCACTCTTTCTTCTTGCTGCGGAAATTGACAAAATGAGCCTTTGAGCCATACTGTCGCTCCATCATTTCCTTATACTCACGAAAAAGTTTAGGTGAAGGTACACCATGACAGAGAACATCCACACAATAAAGGTTATTGTACGGTTTAAACAGGAACCGACGAAGTCCTGCCACTTGACAAGGTGTACCTGAAAACAATATCTTCCTGCCGTCGCAAAGCAGTTTTCGCACCTGCGGAAAGATATCATCCATATTACTCTGCACATATTTGCTAGAGCGCAAGCGAATAAGGTCTTCTTGCGTTTCACAAATGATATGAACTGCCTGAAGATCTTTATCCATAGCGCAGCCTACCACTCTACCTTCTTCTGCAATAAAAGTCTCAGAAAGCAACGAAAATACTCCACCGGAAGAGCTTGCTTTACGTACAGCTGCATCATGGTGTTTAGCACCAATTATATGCTCTATACTCCTCTCTGATTCCGGATGAAGTATAGGACAAACTTTCTCACACAATCCGCAATCCACACAAGTAACAGCATTCACTTTAGGGAATTTAAACCCCTCAGCGTCCTCTACCATTTTGATGCTATTATGGCCGCATACAGATGCACAAGCAGTACATCCGCAACATTGTTTTTTCTCGGTTACATTAATCATTTTCTATTCTTTGACTATCCTCGGCTACCAGTTATTAACCCCCAAAAACGTGGAATGCGAGACTTAAGGATATCTCCTGTTTTTATTAGAATATATATGAGCAGAACTGGAAGCCACAAGTATTCGCTAATCTGAAGAAATGGCTTCAATCCTGCCGTTTCCATATAAATAATGCTTGTCGTCCCTTGAAAACACATTACAAATATCATGTGAGCACAATAGATGAAGAATGAATATTTCATCCAAGAGCGAACTTTGATTTCAGGCAGTAGATCGCAAGTAAACCATAGGCTAATGCACCATAACCAGCGGAATGTGTGATTGGTGATAACATCACCAAAATGCGTTATGTAACCAAAATAGAAGGTGATAAGCAGCAACAATACACATATCCCCACCTTTGATTTCATATTAGAGGGGAACTCTATTTGCTGCTTGAAGCAAAGCGCTCCGTATGCTCCGATGGCAAAAAACACATACTGATAGATGAACATTATCCAATTGTTGGCATTCACGTTAAGCGGAACTTGCATATTGCCACTATAGTAATTGTATACATTAATCAACAGAAGTACCAGAATAGTCATTGCTCCAAGAAACATATTTCTCAGCACAAAGTACATTAAGGGCGAAATACACGCAAATACCATCAGGTACTTGACAAACCACAACGGACTAAATTCGCTATTGACGCACGAAATCACCCCTTCATATATTCCATTGATGCTCTGCATGTTAGTAATTGCACCTAACTTCTGTAATGAAAGCATTACTACTGCATAAAATACATTCCACAGCAGATAGGGTACCAAGAGTGACTTGGCTCGTGACCACAGTTTCTCCCTCCACCTACAACTCTGATAAGTACGAAAGAACAGATAGCCGGAAATCATGAAGAAGAACGGCACGCAGGTCTCGACAATGAAGAACCAAAATGACTGTAATGCATTGAGCCACTCGATGTCCCGACATGTCCACTTGACATGTTGCGAAACCACACCACAGCAAAGCACAAAGGAAAGTATACTAACCTTGGTACTGAAGGATATCTTATTCTTACTATTAATCATTAATTGAGAGCGGTATTTACTAAGGAAATCCAATGTAAAAGTATGGTTCATATATTCTTGTCTTTTATCTTATGATTTTCATTATTTCAATAGCTTTTTCAGCGGATACAGTAGTTTTAATTTAATCGAAGCTATGCGTGCAATCTTAAGCATTGCACTTACTTCGTTATTACGCGCAAGTGCGAAAAGTTTACCATTCAGTTGTGGATTAGCTGATAATCCTCTTTGAATATATTCATCTTGTAACACACGTTGCAGATGAGCAATCCGCTTTTCACTATTATATGGAGCCCTTATTTCCATACTAGTAAGAATAGGTATTCGACAAGCGAAATGATAATCTATGCTAGCTAATACATCTGCATTCGCCATCCCCTGATGTTCTACAAAGAGACACATGTCATCAAATGCTTTACGGTAATGTTCGTACAAAGCAGGATGGAAATGGTTGGTAGCTCCATTGTTCGACTGAAGATAATAGTACAATGGTAGTCTGATAAAACGGATACTATCAGCTAAAAGTATCGTCTTCCAGCAAAAAAACATATCTTCTCCATAGGTCATAGTGGAATCAATACGAATTATTTTACCTACTAAGTTCCACCGTATCGCTTTGTTACAAAGTGATACAGCAGAACTGTGCGCCATTAAATAATTGAACGCTTCTTTATGGTTATTCTGTACATTCTCGACCTTAATTTTCGATGGTACAACTGTATATTTGGGCTTCGTGTAGAAGGTATTATAATCCCACACTACGATATCGGGATGCGATGCCTCAATCTCTTTCCTGAGAAGAGAGAGTAACTGCGGATGGAGTATATCATCCGAGTCCATGAAGTAGAAATACTCTCCCTTGCACTCGTCAAGTCCTCGGTTACGTGTAGCACTAACTCCTTCGTTAGCCTTGTCTATTATGCGAATGTTTTGATACCTACTCTCGTACTGGCGAAGCACAGAAAGGGAAGCATCTTTTGAGCCATCATTAATAAGCAGGATTTCGCAATCGCTGGTGTCCTGCACAAAGATGCTATCTAGGGATGGACGCAGAAATTTTTCTGCATTATATACTGGTATGATAATACTAATGATCGGATTTTTCATTGTGTCCATTCCTTTAATAATTCTCGTCCTTTTGCAGCATTCTCCTGCATGATACGATGCACCTCGGTGTAATTAATATCTTCCTCGATAGTACGGATATTGTCACTATAGATATGGTTGTCCAAAGCTAGTGGATTGAGGAGTGTGGTGATACGATCGTTCATCTTTACGGCATAGCCTGTTACAGGATAGGTCATAAACTTCTTGCCAAACAAGAGGGTGAATACTGTACCATGAAAAGAGTTAGTAATGACATATTCTGCATTGGCAATGAGCGAAAGCCATTGATGAATGTTTGCCTGCATATGCTTGAACTTATCCTCCTGACCTTGACTTGCCACATAGACAATCTTCAAGCCCTTTTCCTTAGCAAACGTACGTATTTCTTTCCAGTTGATAATGGTGCGAGTACCGAGAAAATAGATAAAAAGATACTTATCCTTAGGATATTCCTGGGACGCAATCTCGAGATAGTCAGCAGCCGTAAGCAACATAGTAGGATCGACTACACATACAGTATCCTTGCGACCAGCATTCGCACAGATGCCTACACCACTCAACTCACGTACAGACACATAATCAAAACGCTTCAGCCATTTCGTCAACTTTACATTGTCAGGCAATGTATCGCATCCGCCAAAACTGGCAGCATAAGCAATCTTACGCACTTCATCGCGAGTCCAACTCAAATAGTAGATACCATCGCAGGTATTCCAAATCTGGTCACTACCCACCACAAAAGCATCAGCCTCAGGAGAATTGTACTGCAACTCTTCCAAAGTATAAACTTTGGTGCAATGTAAGTATTCTTGTCGGAAGTGCTCGAAACCCAAATCAATGATATGCTTACGGAGTTTTCCATGTGTAAGTGTATAGAAAGCCGAGCCGATAGCACGCTTCATTAGATAAAAAGGATAGGGAAAAAGACGATAGGCCGTACGTGCCTTCTCTATCAACTGCTGCTTGAATGTAGGGTTATACTCTCTGCCATTCGTAGTGCGCACCAAAAAAGCATCATGTCCTAACAACTGCAAATACGCCCGCAAAGCATAACATTGTAGCAACTGTCCGTAATTATCTTCTGTTTTCCAAAAAGTTAGTATTCCTATTTTCATTATTATTCAAGTATTTTTATAATGCATTAGTTAGAAATTCTGCAGATTCCTTTTGCCTCTGTAATAAATGATTATTTATCCTCTCCCAATCAAAAGTTGGTATCTTTATATTACTGATATTTTTACAGATACAATCCATAAGACCAAAATCCGTTAGTAATGATTCCAAACGGGCATTTCCACGAACAGCATTCAGCCTCACCACAAAAGGTACATTGAAGAGAATACAGAAAACGGCACCATGAAAAGAATCAGTAACAACGAACAAAGCATTATGAATGTTGCTCAACCATTGCTCAACTGATATGTTGAGATGCGACAACAAAGACTCTCCACGATGAAATATGGGCGATGCTATGTTTGAATGGATCTCAAAAATATTGAGATCATTTGCCACATGCTGAACCAACGCACGAGCTTCTTTAGACTCTTCAAGCAGATAGTCCAATACATAACCCCGATTACTGCCAGGAGTGACGAACTTCATAAAACCATCCTTGCCAAGAAGCATTGTCGGATCAAGCACCCAAGTCGCATCAATTCCCAGTTTCTCTTTGCACAGAATCATAGCACTATTCTCACGTACAGAAATAGCATCAAAACGTTTTGCACATTCCTTCACAATGGGTGTCACCTCATCACTATACTCCCATTCGTCCACACCAAAACTGGCAGCATAAGCAATCTTCTTGACATCAGCCTTTACAAAATCAAGATAATAATTCCTAATATTAGCAGAATAGCGTGGACGCCAGCATTGATCACTACCGACTATGTAGGCCTCCATTGGATGGCTTTCAACATAATTGTCAAATTCGTCCTGCAAGAACAATCTATCTGTGTGCTTAATATTCTGTTGCACAAACGATTTCTGCAATCGAGACAAGGCTGTTCTTTGATTATTTGTCAGCAAGCTTGCATCATAAGAGGGTTTTACAAACTGAAGTATACGCTTTGTAGCCTCCTTCATAAAGCTTGTTGAGCGAGGTATATGGCGATCGATAGTTATAGGGTTATGTCCCATCTTTCTTAAAACCTCCTGTAAGGCATAGTTTTGAAGCAACCCTCCATAATTGCTATGAAGTGCTTGAGTGAGTATTCCTATTTTCATTTATCAAGTAAGAATTATCCAAAAAATTTCTTCACTATCTTCTTGCCTTTTGTACCTAAAGCACCTTTAATTGCCCCCACAATCTTATCTTTCATTTCATCCTGTTTCGAAGTATGAAGATTTCTAAGGATTCGAATCGATTCACTTTCATCTTGTGTTTCTGTAAAGATTTCAACTAAAAGTGGTTTATCGCCAATTTCAGGTGACACGAACTCTTTCACATTTTTTTCGAATTCTTCTTTATTTGATGCAGAAAGATACTTAAATCCAAGATCTTCTGCATAATGCTTAACCAATGTTAGAGATTTATTACCATAGTGTCCTGCAGCAGAAATAAATCTGTCCGCTTCATTTCCAAAAATTGAACACATATGTCCATAGTTCCGGAACTCTGTTCCACGACCATTATTGATGAGCATGATACGAATATTATTTTTTACATGGCGATTTCCAATGGAGTTCATATCATAGAAGAATGCCAAATCTCCAAAAATACCGATATGTAATTTGCTTGGATTTGCAAGGGAAGCTCCGACCAACGACGAGATTCCACCATCTATTCCATACCCACCTACATTACTGCTTCCTTCTACACCTTCAGGAATTTCAAAGAAGTTATAAGATCGAAGAGAATTATTGATACCAAGATGGAGATAACTACCTTTAGGCAACTTATCATGAATCTGTAGAGCTATCCATATATTGCTAAAAGGCAAGTCGGGAATCATTTCAATTGTATCCTCATATTCTTTCTTGCATGCACTATAGAACTCTATAGTAGGTATATAATTCTTTGGTGTAAAATTTCGGAAAAATACATTCTCAGGCATTGCAAATACTTTAGACAGTTTGCGATAACTATCACGCAATTCTCCATCCTCATTTACACGCCATACTTCTTTCATATTCATACGAGGTATAATACTTGAAACTTCACCCAAATGAATAAGAATATCAACATTCAAAAGAGGGGATACATATTTCATTTGACTAAATATCAAAGCAAAATGCACCTCATACTTGCCATGATAACCACTTGTGTGGTCACAGAATACTACAGCATTATGAGCAGCACAAAAAGCGTCAATAGATTTAGTCTCCTCGGGCGTAAATGGTTTATGAGAACCGATAAAAATAGCGACTCGTTCTCCTTCTGATATTGTCGGTAATTCTTGAAATGCAGTGTACCTTTCAATTCTACGAACAATGGGTAATTTTTGTATAGAAAAATCAGAGCTATAACCCGTATGCATATTGATATGAGCGGGACCTCCACCATTATTTGTAAGAGCCAATATAGCCTTCGTAGCCTGAATACGGCAATAATAAGCATCATCATTATCCTTGACCAATGGAACTGTCACACTCTCCATGGCAATGTCATTCGGAATGCTGCGACGATCAATTTGTTGGTCCAAAAGGTGACCAATAGCTATATCACCACGATGCGAAGTGATAGCAAGCACTGGAAGCTTACGATAGTATGCCTCGGTAAGTCCTGACATATAGTTGCGTGATGCGGTGGCACCAGTACAACTAATAACAACAGGTTCACCACTTTCAGCAGCAAGACCGCAAGCAATATATGCGGCTGAACGTTCATCTACAGATGAATAAATTTCAAAAAATGAATCATTTTGAATACTACCAATAAATGTCATATTAGTTGTACCAGGGGACGCAATCACTTTGCGAATGCCATAAACCTTTAGAAGGGAAATGACAATCTGAACATTACGTTCACTTGTATAATATTTCTCCATAAAACCTATTTTTTCCAACGTGTATTTATTGTTTTTCCTTCATTACACACAAGAATTTGACCATTAAGACAGTTAGAGACATCAGATAAAAGAAAGCAAGCTATCTCTGCGACTTCTTCTGGTAAATAATAGCGCCAAGTCATGTTGTACCCACATGCCAAATTTCCTTCTGAACTTCTAGAGATCATATCAGAAACGGTAACACCAGGTGCAACAGCATTGATACGGAAACCACCATTAACAAACCTGCAAGCTAACCCTTGAACAAGACTATTCATCGCTACTTTTGTAAGACCATAAGGACGCTCGTCAACAGTCATACTTGTCTCAGACGAAGTAAATAAGATGTTCTTAGTTTCTTCAATCTTGTTTTCCATACACTTATTGATAAAACATTGTGTGAGAAAAAAAGCACCTTTGAGGTTAGTATCAAACTGAGAATCGAACTGTTTTGGATTAACATCAAGAAATCCATTCTCATGAAGGGAGATTCCTGCATTATTCACAAGGCAGTTAGCACCTCCTAACATATGATCTGCCTCTTCGATGAAAGTCTTGAATGAATCCACATTCTGAACATCAAGCAGCAGATACTTGCAGCCAATCTCTTCTACACTTGCCTTAAGTGTCTTCTCGCTTCTTCCAGCAATCAAAACCTCTGCCCCTTCAGAGATAAACTTCTTTGCCATTGAAAAGCCAAGCCCCCTACCACCGCCCGTTACGATAATCTTCTTACCTACAAGTTGATTATTAGGTTGAAGGTATGAAATATTTGCAACAACCTTTTTGGGAGTTCCGTGAAAAAAGTCAGATGCTATATTTATTAACTTTGTTTTTAGTGACATAATAATTATCCTTTTATTTTTGAGACAATTCTTCCGACAGTCATTTCTCGTTCATACTTAGTAAGACCAATGTAGTAAGTAGCAAATCCAACAGAAATCACACTAACACTAATAATAACCAAGAAACGAAAAATAGATGGCTCAAAACCTAGATATAAAAGTAGAGGAAGAAGAATTCCAGCAATGGCTGTAGAAAAAACGGGAACTATAACTTGCTTAACAAAAATACTTGTTGGGAAATTTAACAATCCCTTCATAATGAATAAACGAACTATATCTACTGCAATATACACTAAAATATATAGGATATACGCAACCTCTGCCGGAAGACCTATTATATATGCTATCCAAGTAAGAGGAAAGACTAAAAAACCAACACTAGTTATCCATAATACATACCGTTTTATGTTTCCCGTAGCCATACAAGCGGTATATCCAGAATTTCCTACTACATTCACTATAACTCCAATGATTGCCAATCTTGTGAATATTACAGCGTGTTCAGGAACTGTTTTCAACCAAACAGCAAGCAGATACTCCGTTTCTAGTTCAATAGGTATAACCAAAAACAAAAGGAGAAGAATTGAAAATTTCGAACCTCTACAAATAAGATTAAACATTTGATCTTTTTCACCTGATGCATAACATTTAGTTATCTGAGGATTAATCGCCGTTGTAAAATTATTAACAAATTGCATAACCGCTCCTTCTACCTGAGAAGCGATTCCTCTTGCTGCATTTAATGTAACCCCAAAAAATACATTAACTAACAAATTAACTCCTTGTGTATTAAAGATCCACGAAACATTTGTAAAGAAAGTCCAACCCGCAAAACTTGTCATTTTACGAAAAAGACTCTTGTTATAAACAAAAAAATAGTGGCTTTCCTCAAAGTGCCGTGAACAATACATTCCATAAGCGAATCGGATTGATAATGAAACGAATAACATAAATAAAGCATATGAAATAAGCCTATCCCATGGAGAAATAACAAGAAGATAACAAATAGCAAGTTTCAAAACTGCCTCAAGAATACTAATATAGGCAAATGCAGACATACGTTCATGGGCAATTATCAGAGCATTATATGGAACACTAATCAACCCTATACAAAAAGAAATCAAGGAACACTGTAAAACCCAATTGGCAGCTACTAAACGATTTTCTGGAATCGTCATTTTGCAGTTCAAAAACCAAACTCCAATAATTTCACCAAAAACTAATACTATGAGTGAAATAACTATTTGGATATTAACACTCGTTGAAAAAATAGTTTTTAGTTTGCTTATATCTCCCCTACCTAACTCAAACGTAATAAAACGGCTAATGGATGATGAAAGCGCAGAGGAAATAACAGCAAACATTGCCACTACACCGCCCACAACATTGTAAATTCCATAATCCTCCACCCCCAATTGGTTCAAAATAACACGACTCGTATAGAGTGTGATTATCATTATGAATATAGTGCGAAAATACAGAAGAATCGTATTCTTCGCTATTCGTTTATTATTCAATTGTGTATCTCTTCTTTTTACATTATTGCATTTCTCCATTATCTGTAAAATATTTAATTTACTTATTTGGTCAAATTCAACGATTTCGCTCAATCTTCTTAAATTCTTCCAATGCCACAGTTACAAGCACCTTCCCCCTTCCAATATAAATCGAATATCATTTTGTTCTAGTACCATTTAAAATTATATTCTCAAAGAAGCCTGTTCCACTAGTAATCATGACGGTTTTATCCCCCCAAAACTCATAATCATCCATTTTTTATTCTTTATATCAATAATTAGCCGAAATCACATCTTATTTTTCTCTCCATACCCATAACCATAATGTTTACCATAGCCATAATACTTGCCATATTTGCCATAACCATAGTAATAACCATATTTCTTCTTCTGAAGATCCAAGCCATTGATGGCAATACAGAGATTAGGCAGTTTATTATTCTCGGCAAGTTCGTTGATCAAGGTAAACTCCGTTTTACGGGTGTAATCAGCACGGCATACATAAACAGATAAGTCCGCTACACGTCCTATAAGCAAAGTATCAGTTACCATACCCACAGGTGCCGTATCCAATATCACGTAATCAAAATTCTTCCTCAAGATTTCAACAGCTTTCTCCAAACCGTCACGAGCCAACAACTCTGTTGGATTAGGGGGAACTGTTCCACCTGGAAGAATATATAAATTCTTGTTTATATCAGAATGATGCACCAAATCCATCAGATTTACAGTGGAATTGGTAAGGAATTGAGTGATACCATACTCTTTCTTAGGTAGGTTGAAAACTTTGTTCAATCCGGGCTTACGAATGTCAAGGCCTACTATCACGACTTTTTTCCCTAACAAAGAAAGGCTGATAGCCAGATTGGCGGATATAAAAGATTTTCCTTCACCACTAACTGTAGAAGTTACCAAAATTACATTCTTACCATTTTCAAGCATAAACTGAAGATTGGTACGGACATTACGGAAGGTTTCGCTCATCAAATTGTTCTGATTCTCAAATACGGCAATAGCTCCCGTCTTTTCATCTGCCAATGGAATATCACCAACAACAGGGAGCGAAGTCAATTTTTCAACATCAGCACGACCTTCTATCTTAAATTTGGTCAGACCGATCAAATAAATAACACCTACCGGAATACCTATTCCAAATACCAAAGCCGCCAAAAAAATCGTCATCCGTTTCGGGGAAATCGGAGTACTGTCCGCCTGTGCCTCGTCAATAATCTTGGCATTATTGGCTATGGCAGCCAAGACAATGGCATTCTCCTCACGCTTCTGAAGTAGCATCAGATACAAACCGGACTTGATTTCTTGCTGACGGGCAATACTCACAAACTGACGTTCCTGAGTCGGAGCATCACTGATACGACGGGAATAACGACTCGCTTCACGAATCAAATCAGCTTTCGTTATTTCAAGTCCTTTCAACGTGGCATCCAGAGTGGTCTGTATATTACTGCGCATCGCACGGATACTGGTAGTAAGATTCACAATTGCCGGATTGCTTTCCGTTGAGGTACGTAACAGGCGTTTACGTTCGGCCACCATCTCATTATACCGATCAATCGCCCCCGCTACCCCGGCATCCTGCAAACCGACATTCGCAGGCAGCACTTCATATCCACTACCCTGCAAATATTTTTTCAAATCCATTACAAGATTAATCTGTGTCTGATTTTCCACCCGCTTCTTCTCGTATTCGGCATTACCAGTTAAGGCAATCTGAGCTTCACTTGTCAAATCAGTGATACCCGCACTACGCTTGAAATTCTCCAGATCGCGTTCCGTGCTACCCAATTCTTTTGAGATGATATCAATACGCTCATCAATGAACTCGGCCGTTCTCTGGGCTACCTCATTCTTGTCATTGTTGGCATTGATATTATACATCTCAAGCAGTTTGTCTATATAGTCCTTGCCACGCTGGGTATTAGAGTTCTTAAGTGAAACGGTCACGACGGAAGTCGCCTTCGAGGTAGGGGTTATCGACAGGGAACCGGCATAACCTTTCGCTACAGCAAAAGGCCTGTTAATATAAGCCGTAATATGACGTTCTGTTGTTACACTTTCCGGACGAAGTGATGACAAAGTATCATTGTTCGCAAAAAAAGCAACCGTACCTTCATCGGTAGGAAATACGGCAGGCAATTTCTCAAGATGTTTCCGGTACTCCTTTTTTCCCACCTTGACCTGCACATCCATCGCACCGGCAGGTTGCAGAAGCATATCTATCTCCATTGTCTGCGGAAGCCTGTCCGCTTCCTGAGGGGTCAGACTGACCAAAACCGGAGAAGTACGATACAATTCCTTGTTTGGAAACTTATCTTCGTCCATATAGGTCACAAACAAGCCTAAAGAACTGACTACCTCCCTTGCCAATGTTCTGGATTTTAGCACTTCAATTTCATTCTCTATATTACTTGATGAAGAGACAAAACCGTTTAGCCCCATCTTTTCCAGTTCGGAAGACATATTCGCACCGCCACCCTTCTTTTCATCCTTAATCAGAACAGTGGCAGAAATATTGTATACAGGTGTTGTCAGACGCAGATATCCCCATGCTAAAGCAACACAAACTATTGCCGAAACTACGAACCATGGCCAATGAATCAGATAGCGGAAAAGGATTTCCTGAATATTGATCTGTTCTTCGGAATGATCATCTCGCCTATCTTTTCTTTCCTCAATCATATTATGACGCTATTTGAAGATTGTTACTAATATACTTGCCAATGAGACTAAAATAGAAGTAGCTGAGAACCATATACTTGTACTGTTGCTGATATCCGAATTGCGAGCCTTTGCCTTGTTCGGAGTCACATAAACAATATCATTCTGCTGCAACCAATAGTAAGGAGAAAGAAGAGTTTCAGCCTTATTAAGATCCAGTGTTATGATTTGTTGTTTGCCATTGGCATCTTCACGAATCAACTTTACATTATCACGGATTCCATAAATGGTCATATCACCTGCCATGGCCAAAGCTTCCAATAAATTCACTTTCTCATTGCTGATAGTGAATGTACCGGGTCTGGCAACCTCGCCCAATACGGAGATTTTGTAATTGACCATACGTGCAGTAACAATCGGAGTTTCTTTTATGTAGGGTTTCAACTTTTCCACTATCATTTGCTCTACCTCCTTTTTGGTCAGTCCCCCGACTTTCAATGTCCCCAATACAGGAAAATTGATATTCCCCTCGTTATCCACCAGATAAGTCTGTTGGGAGGATTGGGAAGCGC
>UMEO01045276.1_pt1 | contig 32864 bp, 34 predicted proteins | sample 1964781 | NCBI WGS metagenome assembly UMEO01 (sample SAMEA4836023, study PRJEB28245) | human gut metagenome | biome: gut microbiome; material: fecal sample | place: Denmark | collected 2008 | reverse complement strand
ATTGAATTTTTAAATATGCCACAAGAGATAGAACGTAAGTTTCTCGTTAAAGGAGACTATAAATCACAGGCTTTTGCGCAGAGTCGCATTGTTCAGGGATATATCAGCAGTGCCCGTGGAAGAACGGTCCGGGTACGTATCCGCGATGGGAAAGGTTACCTGACTATTAAAGGAGCCTCCGATGCCTCGGGGTTGAGCCGCTATGAGTGGGAGAAAGAACTGCCGCTTATTGAGGCAGAGGAACTGATGAAACTTTGTGAACCGGGAGTGATCGATAAAACCCGATACCTGGTTCGTAGCGGGGAACACGTATTCGAAATAGATGAATTCTACGGTGAGAATGAAGGACTTGTAGTAGCTGAGGTTGAATTGGGGGCAGAGGATGAAATGTTTGTAAAACCTGACTTTATCGGGGAAGAGGTAACTGGGGATGTTCGCTACTATAATTCCCAGTTAATGAAAAAACCGTATACTACCTGGCCGTAGCTAACAAATAATCCGTATATTTGTTTCTTTAGTTACGGGCTCAAGAATAAAGATATATGGAACAACTGTACAACTACTTGCCGGAAAAGCTGGTGACCTTTATTCTGGTCACCTTGTTTTCACTTTTAATAGGACTCTCGCAACGCAAGATCAGTCTGAAGCGTGAAGGAGAAACCACTCTTTTCGGTACGGACCGCACCTTTACGTTTATTGGAATGTTAGGGTACCTTTTGTATATCCTCGATCCAGAAGAGATGCGGCTCTTTATGGGAGGCGGGTTGATACTCGGTATGCTTCTGGGATTGAACTATTATGTAAAACAAACCCAGTTTCACGTATTCGGGGTGACGACCATCATCATTGCGCTGATCACTTATTGTATTGCTCCTATTGTTTCTACACAGCCTTCCTGGTTTTATGTCATGGTGATTGTAACCGTTTTATTGTTCACTGAATTGAAGCATACCTTTACGGAGATTGCACAGCGAATGAAAAACGATGAAATGATCACACTTGCCAAATTTTTGGCTATCAGTGGAATTATTCTCCCCATGCTGCCCAATGAGAATATCATTCCGGATATCAACCTGACCCCCTATACCATTTGGCTGGCTACAGTAGTTGTCTCGGGCATTTCTTACCTTTCTTATCTGTTGAAGCGATATGTCTTTCGTGAATCGGGAGTATTGGTTTCCGGTATCATCGGTGGATTGTATAGCAGTACGGCCACTATTTCAGTATTGGCGCGTAAAAGCAGGAATATCCACTCGCAGGAAGCACCCGAATACGTTGCTGCCATGCTGTTGGCTGTGAGTATGATGTTTCTGCGTTTTATGATTTTAATTCTTATTTTCAGTTCCACCATCTTTGCCTCTATCTATCCTTATCTTTTGATTATGGCTGCTGTTGCAGCCGGCGTTGCCTGGTTTATCCACTGCCGGCGGAAACGGACGCCTGGTGCTGATCTTGTGGAAGAAGAGGATGACAGCAGTAACCCTTTGGAGTTCAAAGTAGCACTGATTTTTGCCGGACTATTCGTTATCTTTACTGTGTTGACACATTACACATTGATTTATGCCGGTACCGGAGGATTGAACTTATTATCGTTTGTGTCCGGATTCAGTGATATCACTCCTTTCATCCTGAACTTATTGCAGGGAACCGGGAGTGTGGCGGCCACTGTTGTGATGGCTTGTACCATGCAGGCCATTATCAGCAATATTGTGGTGAATATGTGTTATGCACTTTTCTTTTCGGGTAAACAGAGTAAGTTGCGCTCATGGATATTAGGCGGTTTCGGCTGTGTGATTGCGGCAAATGTTGTCGTACTTTTTTTCTTTTATCTGATTTAATGTGCGTTATCGAACAACTTCTGATAAAAAAGAATAAAAATTGCCCTATTTCACCTTTCTTAACTCCGAGGGTTTCGTAAACGAATATAAAGTCGATATTTTCGTTGCCAATCTGTAACAAATACTATGATTTTGCGTCTGATAGACTATAAACTAAAACATAACTTCACATGAGAAACAAACTACTACTATTATTGCTGTTGATGTTTATAACATCCGGCATGATGTATGCTCAACAGCAGAAACCTCAGCAAACCCAGCAACGTACAGCAGCTCCATCTTATACATTGAAAGGCGTGCTTCTTGACTCGCTGACGCAAGAGGGAGAACCTTATGCTACGATCAAAATTGTGAAAAAGAGTGCTCCCCAAAAAGCTTTGAAAATGGCCGTAACTGACTTGAATGGTAAATTCCAGGAAAAATTGACTGTCGCTCCCGGAAACTATGTCGCTACTTTTTCATCTGTAGGTAAAGTGACATTGGTGAAAGACTTCACCGTAAAGGCAGGAGATAAAGTAATTGACCTCGGACAATTGAATATGGCCGAGGCTACTAACGAACTGAGGGGCATAGAGATCGTTGCCCAGAAACCATTGGTAAAGGTGGATGTGGACAAGATTGAATATAACATTGAGGACGACCCGGACTCAAAGACCAACACAGTGATGGAAATGCTTCGTAAAGTCCCGTTGGTTACAGTGGACGGTGAAGACAACATTAAGGTGAATGGCAGCAGCAGTTTTAAAATCCATGTAAACGGTAAGCCGAATAACATGATGAGCAATAATCCGAAAGATGTGCTCAAAAGTATGCCTGCTAATACAATTAAGCATATCGAGGTAATCACTTCTCCGGGAGCTAAATATGATGCAGAAGGTGTAGGCGGTATCCTGAATATCGTTACTGTAGGCGGTGGCTTTGAAGGGTATACCGCTACTTTCCGTGCCAGTGGCAGTAACCGTGGTGCCGGTGCGGGCGGATATGCCACTATTAAGTCGGGTAAACTGACTCTGACCGGTAACTATAACTACAATTATAATACAACTCCGAAGAGCTACTCAAATAGTTTCCGTGAAAACTTTGACTCGGAAGATCAGAAATATCTGGAATCAAACAGTACTTCCGATTATGACGGTAGTTTCCAGTACGGTAATCTGGAAGCCAGTTACGAAATTGATACATTACGCCTGCTGACTGCTTCTTTCGGTATGTATGGAGGTAGTAATGATAATAACAGTGACGGACTGACTACGATGTGGAATGCAAACAGAGATGTGTTGGCTTATCAATATGGCTCTCTGAGTGATGGAAGCGGTTCGTGGTATTCGATGCGGGGTAATGTCGACTACCAGCGTACGTCTAAAAAGAATAAGGACCGTATGATTACTCTTTCCTACAAGATCAGTACTCAACCCCAGAATTCGGATTACTACACTAAGTATAGAGATATAAAGGATCCTTTTGAATTGGAAATCATTGAGAAGTTCCTATTAAACAACTCTCACTCGGATGGAAAAACGAATACTACTGAACATACCTTCCAGGTGGACTACACCACCCCTATCGGAAAGTTACATACGATAGAAGTAGGTGGCAAATATATTATCCGTAATAATTTAAGTGATAATAAGTTGTTCGAAGCTAAAGGGGCAACCGACGATTATGAATACAACAACGACCGTAGCAGTAAGTACAAGCATATGAACGACATTCTTGCTGCTTATTTAGGATACACTCTTCGTTATAAGGGCTTCTCTTTTAAACCGGGAGTACGTTATGAATATACCGCTCAGGATGTAAAATATTTGGCTGGAGCTATCGGTCCGGAAGCGGATTTCAGCACCAACTATAATGATTTTGTTCCATCTGTTACGATGGGTATTAAGATTGGTAAGACACAGAACTTGCGTGGTGGTTACAACATGCGTATCTGGCGTCCGGGTATCTGGAACTTGAATCCTTATTTTGACGACCGTAACCCGATGTTTATCAGCCAGGGTAATTCGAATCTGGAAAGTGAAAAGAGCCACTCGTTCAATCTGAGCTATAGTATGTTCAGTATGAAGTTCAATGTGAATGTTTCTTTGCGTCACTCATTTGGAAACAATGGTATTGAGCGGGTGAGCCGTCTGATCGGTAAAGGCGGTGAGGACTTCCCCGGAGGACATCATGCTCCCGAAGGTGCATTGTACAGCACGTACGAAAATATCGGTAAGAACCGTAATACAGGTCTGAGCCTTTATGCTAACTGGAATGCTTCTCCCAATACTCGTATCTATCTGAATGGTGATGGTAGCTACGCTGATATTAAGAGTCCGGCCCAAGGATTACATAATTATGGATGGAGCGCTTCTATGTATGGCGGCATTCAGCATACTTTCCCATTGAAAATACGCGCCAGTCTGAATGCCGGAGGAAGTACTCCTTACATTAGCTTGCAGGGTAAGGGATCGGGTTACTATTACTATAGCCTGAGTGTGAACCGTTCATTCATCAAAGATCGTTTTACGGTAAGTGCTTATGTTAGCAATATCTTCGAGAAATATCGTTCGTTCAACAACACTACTATCGGTGAAAACTTCTTGTCTAAGAATAGCAGCCGCTATCCGAGCCGTAGCTTTGGTGTCAGCCTCAGTTATCGTATCGGTGAGTTGAAAGCCAGCGTGAAGAAAGCTGCCCGCAGTATCAATAATGATGATGTGAAAGGTGGCGGTGGCCAGGGTGGTCAAGGCGGTGCTAACTAAGAGTCAGGACTTCTGGTAAAGATAAAAACAGAAAGGTGTAGCTATCCGCAGTGGTAGCTACACCTTTCTGTTTTTGAATGGGGATGTGTCATTATTCACCACAGAGTAATACAGAGTCCCATAGAGCGAACTTGATCTATTGATAACTACTGAATATTTATCTGTGTAAATCAGTGTAATCTGTGGTGAATACGAGTTCCGGCACACCCCATTTCGTCCGGTTGCCGGTTTATAATGAATGATCTGCCGGCACCTCTTTCCCCGACCAGGCTTTCAAGTTGGTCCATTCGGCGGGAGGAGCTGACCAAAAGGCATCGTCAGCAGGTAATCCCAGTGGTAAGAACCCGGTCAGACACAGATAAGTACTTCCCGTATTGATGTAGCTTTCCGACATTCTTATCTGATTACCGGAGAAACCTATCCTTAACCAACCGTTTGCGTCAAAATTGTCGGCTGACCGAAACTGATTTTCAATGACCTTGGTCATTGCACAACGTACTTGGGCGGGAGCAATATGTTCGGGAAGCAGATGTAGTAGGGCAGCTTGTCCTAACGCATGAAATACTCCGGTACGATACACGATAGACCGTCCGATTACCGGATAAGTTCCTTCCGGTGAAATAAACCGTTCCAGCTGTTCGGCATAGCGTTCCAAGCGTTTCTGCTGTACTTTCAGAAATTCAGCTCCCGGCATCCGGTGCTTTTGCATGACGATTAATATGTCAGTTAGCATGGGGTGAATCACAAAGCTGTTGTAATAATCGAGATGGAAGTCAGCCCCGTCACCGTATTGGGCATCTCCCTTATACCAAAGATCCCTGAACTTGCGTACTCCGTAGTTAAGGCGTACCGTATCGCACTCACCGGTGAATTCTTGCAATGCAGCCTCTACGATAGAGGCAAACAGCAACCAGTTGCTTTCGTTGGGTTTAATGGCACGGCTTCGCTTCAACTCCGTCACTACCCGCTTGCGGGCAGGTGCAGAGAGATTACCCCATAACTGTTTGGGGGCGCGCAGCAATCCTTCTGCCAGGAATGCGGCATCTACCAAGGGCTGCGAAGGTTCTCCGAAAATCAGGTAATCGGGTGAGGAGGGGTTAACGGCATTGCTGATTCCTTTTACAGTCAGCTCGATGTATTTCTTGCGTAACTGTCCTTCCGGCGTATCGTCCGCTCCCAATTCCAGCCATGGAGCCATGCCGCAAACTGTACGTCCTACTGCTTCCAGATAAGAGAAACGTTGCCGGTCGGGGGCAAGCGATTGGTATGGCATTCTTTTCTTCAGTGTTTCGTTAGCCAGATTACTGAGTACCGGATTGGCCAGGCGGACAAGTGTCTTTACCCAGACATCCCGGTCGGCAGTTCCTGGCCGGCACTGTGCCCAAAGACAGGGGACTGCCGGCCATCCTCCGGCCAGCAATCCCCATACAATAATTAAGATGATCCGTTTCATTGAAGCGATCCGTCTTCTTTATATTCCACTACCACTACGTCCGTAAGTGGTTTTTTCCCCGGAGTAGTTACACGGATGGTATTTTCTCCTGCCTTCAGTTTGACACCTTTCCATACAACTGTTGAGTAAGTGTCTGCTTTTTGTTTGCCACAACTGACACCGTTTACAAACAGTTCGGCTTCCGGGGCAGTGGTGAATGCCATGAAAGTCTGCTCCGGTTGATAGCGAAGCCTGCATCGCTTCTCTGCCAAGTAAATCATCGGCTCCTGTTTGTTCCAGTTTGCTTTATAGAAGTAGTAGGAGTCTTTCTTCACCTTTCGGTCGAAGGTGACGAGACCTTTGTCATTAATACCCGGGCGGTCACCTTCCGTACGATGGGCAGCGCCGAAGTCGAACATGTTCCAAACGAATGTACCCCATACGAACGGACGTTCGGCTATGATTTTCCAATTCTCCATATGATAGTAGGTCTGCCAGTTTTCAGGGTGCCACCATCCCGAAGCGGACGGTTGCCTGAGCGAGTCCTGCTGGTGGTAGACACTGGCTCCTGCCCCGTATTCACTGATGCCGATACGTATTTCGGGATATTTCTCGTGTGTACGGTCCAGAAAGGTTGCCAATGTTTTCGGAGTACTTCCATACCAACCATCGTAACGGTTCCAGGCAATGTTATCGGTAATGAAGTTCAAATCACCGTTCTGGTTGCTGGCGGAAGTTGTCGGACGGGTAGGGTCTTCCTGTTTCGCCAGTACATTCAGTTCTTTGATATACTCTACAGGATTGTCCCCGACTTCCTTCAGTTCATTGAACAGGCCCCAGAAGCAGATAGAGGGATGATTGTAGTGCTGGCGAATCAGTTCGATGAGTTGCTGTTTGCCATTCTCACGGAAGGAAAGCTGGTTGACAAAACCTTTATCCGCATATCCTCCGGGACCGACAAACGGAATCTCAGCCCAAGTGACGATACCGTGCCGGTCCATCAAATCGTACATATAAGTTGCCTGCGGATAGTGTGCCAGGCGGATGGCGTTGACTCCCATCTCGCGCATCAGTGCCACATCTTCTTCATGATGCTGGGGACGGAGTGCGTTACCCACTTCGGCACGATCCTGATGGCGGCATACCCCATGAAGTGGCAGATGCTTGCCATTCAGGAAGAATCCTTGAGCCGGATCGGTATGATAATAGCGTAGACCTAATGGCTGTGTTACACTGTCGATCTGTTTACCGTTCTTGTGGAGGCTGACAGTGACCTGATACATAAACGGGTCTTCACAACCATTCCAAAGACGTGGTTTTTGAATCAGTAAAGGAAGCTGTTCCTGAATATCGGTCCCCTGTTTCAGCGATATGCTCCGGTTTTCTTTGCAAATCACTTTAGAGCCGTCCGTCACTTGGATCCGAAGTTCGGCCGCTCCATCGGTTGCTCGGTTGGACAGGTTCACTTTGGCACATACTTTTGCTTCTTGGGCGCTGACGGCTTCCTGCACCAGATAAACTCCCGGTGAAGCATAATCCAGAGGCGAGATGCAAGTCTCGTCCGTAATCAGCAGATGTACATCCCTGTAGATTCCCCCGTAAAAATTGAAGTCGCCTACGAGTGGCATTATGTCCAGTTGCTCACCGTTATTGGCACGTACCAGAATGGAGTTCTTTTCTCCGTATTTCACTAAGTCTGTGATTTCGAATATAAAGGCTCCGTATCCGCCCCGGTGTTCGCCAATGTGTTTGCGGTTGATGAACACGTTGGCTACACTGTTCACACCTTCAAAGCGAAGAAACAGGCGCTTGCCTTTCCATTCGGGACGAACATATAGAGCTTTTTCATAGTTCCCGATACCCCGTTTGTAGTCTGTTTTGCCGGCAAGCGCATCTTGTGCATTCCAGGTGTGCGGCAGGTCTACCCTGCGGGTGTCTCCCTGTACCTGATGCGAGAAACGGAAATTCCAGTTATTGTTGAGTAGAATATCCTGACGCTGGGCGTGAAGGGAGAGAGAGAAGAGAAGTAGGAGAAGAAAGGGGATTAAATCTTTTCCTCGGCCCCTCCGCCATAAGGAGGGAAAATAGTTACATTTCTGCTGTTTCATATGTTCTTGATTATGTATTGATTAATGATGTTATTATTGAGATCATCTGTATTTCCCTATCCGTTTTGTAATACGTCCGCTTTCTCCGGTCCGCCCGGTTCGGGAGTTTCTTGTGGGTGAATCACATCGAAATAATAGATGCCTTGTTCCTTCAGATAGTCCAGGAAGGACGGCAACCGCATGCAGAAACGGCTCCAGTCTTTTGCGCCGGGTGAAGTCCATGCCGATTCTGCCAAGGCTATCAAACGCGGGAAGGTCATGAAATCCAGTCGTTTGGCATCCGCGATCCGTTCGGTCCAGAGTGTGAATTGCATACCCAGTATCTGATCTTCGTATCCTTTAAAGAGATGACTGACCGGTTCGGGAAAAGCGTAGACATCTTGCAGCGGATTGAATCCATCCCAATAGCGTCCCACTTTATGTGAGGCATCCTGTACGAAATCGCCATACAGCGGACGGCGCGGAGTCAGCACTACCTGATAGCCCTGTTCAAGTGCTTTCAGCAACTGGTACTTGCGGTCGTGACGCCACCACATTACCAGTGCTTTCGAGGGGGAGATACCGGCATCCACTATTTCGTCCCAACCGATCATCTTCTTGCCTTTGGCTGCTACCAGATCGGCGGCACGGCGGATGAAGTAATGCTCCAGTCCGGTTTCATTGACCAGCCCTTTTTCCTTTATGAAGTTCTGGATATCCGGATCTGTGAACCAGTTCTGGTTACCATAGTGCACTTCGTCACCTCCGATATGGATATAGGGAGCCGGAAAGAGAGCGGTTATTTCATCGAGCACATCGCTGATAAAACGATAAGTTTCTTCTTTGCAAGGATGGAATGTGAAATGCTTCCAGCGTCCTTCACCTCCCCCCGATACCTCCGGATAGGCACGGCAGACTGCCGTGGCATGTCCCGGCATATCGAACTCCGGAATCACCATAATCTGGCGTTCGGCTGCATAGGCCACGATCTCCCGGATGTCGTCCTGTGTATAGAACTGCGGAGCTGCTTTGGCATCATGCCAATTACCGACGGCTCCTATCTCCGTCAGCTTAGGATATTTTTTGATTTCAATGCGCCATCCCGGTTCGTCTGTCAGATGCCAGTGGAATACATTGAGATGGAGCCTCGCCATCAAGTCGAGGTATTGTTTTACTTTCTCTTTGCCGAAGAAGTGGCGGCTTTCATCGAGCATAAATCCGCGCCATGCGTAGCGTGGCGAACTGTAAATCCGGCAACAGCGGATTTTGCCCCGTCCGTGCTGTGCCAGTTGTCTGATGGCCTGGCCGGCATAAAATGCGCCTTTCTCAGAAGTGGCATCAATGAAGATAGAATCCGGCGTAATTTCCAGTTGATATGCTTCATCCGAATATGCTGTACCGATGGCAGGCAGAGACTTAGAGATAGTAGTTCGTACACACTCAGCCGAAACTTCGTCATAAGAGAATGTACCCTTATGTGTCTCTATCGCAGAAGGAGCGGGGAATAGCTTTTGTGCTTGTAAGCCTTGAAAAGCAAATAGAGCAAGAAGAAGAAACTTTATTCTCCCTCTTGCTGTATTATGAATGAATAATGGTCTGTTGGTTCGTTTCATCCTATGTCTTTAACTTGTTAGCATTCCTTTTTACTTAAATACTTCCATTATAGGCCTTCCGATCCATACTTGTGGCTGTTTCAGTTTGAAAATGGCAGCCACGGTAGCGGCTACGTCAAACTGCATCATGCTGGCCTGAATCTCATGCCCTTTCCTGATATTTTTCCCCGAGATGATGAACGGAGTCTCCATCTCCAGCATTGTCTTTCCTCCGTGCCCTTTATTGATTCCGCCATGGTCGGATGTTACTATAAAAATCGTTTCATCCAGCATTCCGGCTTCTTTCACCGCATCAATCACTTTGCCGATGTATCCGTCTATTTCTTCAAGCTTCTGGTAATAAGCCGGTGTGTCATGTCCTTCCTTATGTCCTACATGATCCGGATTATCCCAAGCGATAAGTGTCAAAGCCGGCTTTCTCTCTTTAATATACTTCACGGCTGTTTCGCATAGTTCCGTAGGATGTTTTTCGTAGTTAATCCCTTGGTTGTATTTGTTTACTGCCAGCGTATCTACCAGGTATTTGATGCCGATCCATTCGTAGAGAGTGCCAATTTCAGCTTTCGGGTCAGCTTCGCGGAGCAATTGGAATACAGTTGGAAAAATGCCATCTTTACTTAATTCTTTCGAAGGAAGATCCGGAGTGCTTGAATTCCAAGTCGTGTATCCGTGTAGCTCCGGGCCTGCTCCCATGAACATAGATGCCCAGTTCACTGCACTGGACGAAGGGAGTACAGAGCGTTTGGTCAGTGTGTAAGAACCATCATTCATTAATTGTTTGATATGGGGAATATTCGCTTTCTCTACACTGTAGGAACCCCAGCCGTCCAACCCAATCAAGACTACATGTTTGGCTTTCCACTTGCTGCCGGCATGGCAATTGGGAACTATCGTTAATAAACAGATAATTAAACAGGCTAATTTAAACACTTGTGTTTTCATGATACTTTTTTATAATAAAATTATTTATCTAAATCTTTTCTACGCTTCAGGGCTTCAAGAAAGTAGTAGTCTGCATAGTTCAGAGGTACGTCGATTTCACTATTATGCGGAATACTGCCTACGCTATGCATCAGGATAAAATTGCCGTTAGTGCCCAATGTGGCCCGATAGTCAGGTGAGGCGAGACTATGCATGATGCGGTCTGCATATTCCCTGTAGGAAGCGGCATCGGGGACGTCATATGTGCTGATCTCGTACAGGGCAGAAGCGATGCAGGATGCGGAAGAGACGTCCCGGGGTTCATCGGGTATATTGGGTGCGTCCATGTCCCAATAAGGTATCAGGTCTTCGGGCATGTGCGGATCATTTTTCATCCTATTGAATGTTTTCAGTGCCTGATCCAGATATTTGCGGTCTTTCGTTTCACGATAGCAAATAGTGAAGCCGTAGATGGCCCATGCCTGTCCGCGTGACCAAACCGATTCATCAGCATATCCTTGTGCTGTTTGTTTATGGCGTACGGAGCCGTCCGAAATATTATAGTCCACTACGTGATAGCAACTTCCATCAGGACGGAAATGCTCGGAAAGAGTACGGTCGGCATGTGCTACGGCTACTTTATGGAAAGTGGAATCACCGGATAGTTTGGTTGCTTCGAACAGAAGTTCCAGGTTCATCATGTTGTCAATGATAACCGGACATTCCCAGCCTCTTTCACTTTGCCAGCTATTACCCTTTACATCCCAGCTTTGAATGACTCCGGCATTGGGGCGGAAACGCGTACAAAGTGATTTGGCTGCCTGTACCATTACGTCTTTATATGCAGCTGTATCGGGAGCGAGCCTCAGGCCGTTACCAAAACTGCAATTAATGATGAATCCTATATCGTGATGCCAAGTCAGGTGCTCGGCCGGGCGGATGGCTTCAGTATATTTTCTGGCCAGTGGGAGGTAGCTGGTGTCACCTGTCAGTTCGTACAGATACCAGATGCTACCGGGAAAAAATCCACTGCGCCAATCGGCATATCCGCAGTAATATACAGATCCATCTCTATTGAGAGTTACAGGATTGAGACATTTTCCACTGGCCTCGATGGTGTCGATGGCCAAACCGAGTTGTACTTTGGCAAATTCTACATTTTCTGTTATAAAAGACGGTACTGTGGGTTTGTGGCTTGAGCAAGCCACACATATCATTGCGCAGGCTGCTCCCAATAAGGGTTTTAAGTTCATGTTTTATTGTTTTTTTATGGTAAAAGAATAATTTCCTGTTTTATAAATGTTTGTTGCTGTGAGTGTAATGCGACAAATCGATTTACCCCATACATTGGATAGCCGGGGATCTGTTAATGGGATTATTTCTGTTTTCACATCGAACAGTTGTTTATCATATTCTATGACGGCTTTCTTTCCTTTTACTTCCAATTGAATTTTTCCCGGTATTTCCGTACACACCTGCCCCCATGTCATGAAATTGATTTGATTGGGCTGTTTGGCTGTCTTCAGACGGAAAGAATCTGAAATCCGTAATTGTCCTTTCTGAAGTGAATAGGAACGTATCCATGATTCCACTTCTGCTTCGGCCGGATAGGCTGTCGCTATATTGGCTGTGAATGTGTTTTTCCTTTTGTCAGCTTGTACTTGTGTTGCTTTATATGTTGCTCCGTATTTCTGGGGGACGCCATTAATCAGGGGGAGATTGTGATAATTGCTCTGCATGGTCCAAATGGCGTAGCGATCCTTGCTGAATGTCTGGCGTGTATAAGTCCCTACTCCGGCATCAATAAGAAAAGGAGTTTGGTCTATCCAGAATGAGAAGGTACCTGCGTCATTATGATTATGGCTTTCGTCGTTATATCCTCCTTTAGCGGCCAGGAAGTTTCCTTTATTGTCAGTTATATAGCAGAATTCGGTTTCCGGATACCAGGAGAATGGGGGAGTGAGATGTGCCGCTTGAGTTTCTTTTAGTTCGTTCGCAATTTTTATAGCAGCAAGCGTACGGTATATATCGCGTCCGGAAGGAAGCTTATTGGTGTTAATCATAGCAGCGAATCCTTTCATTTCGTTACTGTTTACAGCCTTGCCATACCGGAATATCAAGGGAGCGTCTCCACTGCTTTTCGCCGAGGCATCAGCGAAATTAACCACCCATCCTTTGCCCACGTATGAACGTGATATATATTCGCCCATATTCTTTATCATGGGATTATCGAAGATGGAGACAGTTCCTCCGGTAACGGCTGACAGTAATTCCAGATAATCAAACATTTTTCCTGCGGCATGTCCCCAGTAGGAGGGACCTTCCTCACATGCACCGTCGGTATGGGTATAGTTGATGAATTTATCTACCGAAACCATACTGCGGTATACTGCCTTCGCTAACATTTCTTTATCATTTTCAAGCAGCATAAAACACATTAAGGCGTTGCTGTTACACCAAGGATTCCAGTTGTTGACCATCATTCCCGGTTTATAGTCCACTGCCATCCACCAGAAGTGATCGTTATTCATGTAAGGATCCAGTATACGCTGTTGGAGCGTATGCCGTAAACGTTCGGATATGGCAGGATTGAGTTTGTCAAATTCTTGATGCATGTAATAATAGGTCCATGCGAGTAAAGAGCCCAGGTCACCTGCTGTCAGGTCTATGATGTTTTCTTTAAAATCGGGTAGTGAGCGGTGAGACTGTTGTGCATTCAAATGGGCGGCCAATGCCCAGGAAGTCATCTCGCAGGAATGATATACACCGTTGATCAGCTGATCGATAAATCGTCCTTTCCCTTCTGCGAGTTCAGCGAGTAGCAGGTCGGCTATGGCATTGTTATTGTTGGCGAAGGGAGTTTCCATAACGCTACGGTTGCCGCTGCGTTCAAATTCCATATAATCAGTAGCTTTCACAACCTGCCATTGATAATTCAGCTGCTTTTCTCCGCGAAGGATACATTCATTCTTGAAAGAGCCTAAAAAAGTGTCCCATCCGGTTCGGTCGGTATAAGCAGGATAAGTGACCCATTGTTGATTTAATATAAGCACTTCCTGCAAACTGCTTACGCTGGCTTGTTTTTGAAGATAGTTCCGTTCTGTATAGCTGAGGGCTCTTACAGTACAGCATAGCAAGAGAGTGAATATTAATAATTTCTTCATCGTAATAAAATTAAGATTTTAACGTAGGCAAAGTAACAAAATTTATTGCTATTTCATCTTACTAAATGGTTCTTAATGCTATATAAATTTTCTATTTTAGTTGGATATTTGAGGGAGTCAATCCTCAAAAGAGGAAAAGTCGATAAGAGAGTTTATTTAGAACTTTCTTTTCAGATGGAATAGAGGGCGTGTGTCGAAACTCATCACAGAAGACACTGAGTAACACAGAGTGAATTTTAAGTCATTGATTATCTATGTTGATAATCTGTGATAATCCGTGTAATCTGTGGCGAAAAGAGTTTTGACACACCCCTTTGGTTTATAAGAATCAGTAGCTTAAACGTATTTGTTTAATTCCAGCCCGAGTTCTGAGTCAGTGATTTATTCATATCAGTTTCATGTTTTGGGATTGGCCATACATAATATTGGTCTCCTCCCCATGTATAAGGATAGGTGACAGTACCCCATACATCTTTCATCCCGGCTGTACCATCAGCATTATTAAACTTACTTTCTTTCCATGTTTTCCAACGGAGTTCTTCGTAAAAGTCAACCCCTTCACCCGCTGTTTCCCAGCGGAATTCATTCTGGATGCGAATGCGCATATCTTCCTGTCCCTGGACCATAGTGGCAGTATTGCTGTTCAACAGTGCAACACCGGCACGTTGGCGTACTTTATTCAACCATTCGATGGCCTCGTCGGTTTTACCCTGCTCATTCAATGCTTCAGCCAATCCTATGACGACAGTTGCGTAGCGGATAATTGGCAGGTCAATCGGAGATTGTTCGCGATTGGTCATTTCACTTGAACCTTCGGCAACAAATTTGCGGAACAAATAGTATAAATGGCTCTGGGTGTCAGTGCGTAAGTCATAAGGATAATCGGTGTCGGCACCATAATAAGGCCAGCGTGAAGTGAAGGTGTGGTCTACGCTGTTTCCGGAACCATCATATGTAGCATATGGAGTGATGACAGTCTGGGCTAAACGAGGATCTCGGCTGTCATAAGCAGCTTTAATACGGGCCTCGTTTCCTGCCGGCAGATAGAATGCTTTTGCCTTGTCACTCAGCTTTTCCAGACGTCCGTCTACTTTTGCTTTTATTTTTTTTACCATATCGTCTAATGCCTCTTCCGTACCGTCAAAGCCGATTTCGCGATACTGTGCTTTTACTGTTGCCGGATCAGTATTACGCAAGAAGAATACTTCACGGTCTTTAATATCTAAGCTTGAGAACCCCGGAATGTATTCATCCCAGTTAAATTTACTGCCGTCTATATTTTCGTAGGTTTCTACAAAATCCACACTGGCCAACATGGTGTTCCAGCAAGAACCAAATGTAGTACGGCCACCATAACGGAAGCTCATGGAATTTCCGTAAGTGCTGCCATTGTTATCGATACACTGCAAAGAGAAGATAGCTTCATCACTCTGTTCATTAGCTTCCTTGAAGAGTTGCTTGTAACCATCCTGAAATAATGAATGTCCCAATTCACCTACTTTACGGAAATCTGCTTCCGCCTTACTCCATTCTTTGGTCCACAGATAGATTTTGCCACGCAGTGCATAAGCCACTGATTTGGTGACATGACCCCATTCTGCTTTACCGGCAGCGATACGGTCGGGGAAATTCGGATCGTTTATTGCGTCGGTTAAATCTTGTATGCAGAAATTCCATATATTCTCTTCGCTTTCACGTGGTTTGTCTGCTTGATCAAGTTCCATAGGCGTATTATAATAAGGAACACCCCTGAAGACTGCATTCAGTTTGTAATAATAAAACGCACGCAATACTTTTGCTTCGGATAATAATTTGCCTTTTACGCTTTCACTTATCGGTGCGTCGGGTAGATGTACAATGGCATCATTGGCACGATAGATACCTGCATAATGTTGTTTCCAATAGTCTGAGAATATTCCGGAACCGATAGAAGCTGTACCGGCCAGCAGTGGATAATCGTTGTCGCGGCAGGTTGCACCCACGCTGAATGCCTCCATTAGATAAGCCTCTTTTGCCACATACCCTTCGCGCAGGGTGGCGTAGATAGAGGCTACTCCCATAGTACAAAAGTTTTCATTACTCCACATACTGCCCGATGATGCTTTATCATATGGCTTTGTGTCCAGTAAATCTCCCTGGCAACTGCTTATAGCAATTGCTGTGGCTGGTAATATGAATAATTTATTTAATAGTTTCATAAGATTTCAAGATTTATTTAGAATGTTATATTGGCACCTATTGCAATTGTTCTAAACGGAGAATAGCCCATACCGGTAGCAGATTCCGGGTCTTGGCCTTCAAATCCGGTAATTGTCAGCAGATTTTCAGCTGAAACGTAAACACGTGCATTCTGCATAGCGATTTTTGAAACCCAGTTTTTCGGTAGAGTATAACCTAAAGACAGGTTCTTCAATTTGATATAATCACCTTTGTATAGCCATAAAGTTGTATTTCCATGACGATTTTGTACATAGCCGTCTATATAAGCCATACGCGGATATTTCGCATTGATGTTGGTACGTGGATCATCTGGATTTTCGGGATTGTAGAAATAATGGTTTTCGGCAATCCGTTGTGCGATGGTGCTACCCCATTCTGTAGATGCGGCATTATAGCCAGTGGTTGCTCCCCAGTATATGCTGAATCCGGCAGCTCCCGCCCATACCATAGAGAGGTCGAATCCTTTCCATGCGGCAGAGGCCTGAAAACCGAAATTGTATTTGGGCTTATTGGATGTTTTTTGGAAAGTATAGTCGTTATCGTCACCATATACTCCATTATTATTGGAGTCGGCATAGATGTAATCACCATACCAGATCTTGTTTTTGGCAACCGTCTTGCCTGGTTGAAATTCATATCCGGCTGCGATCATGTCTTTTACCCATGTCATATCTTTTTCTGTACGGATCATACCGGTCTTAGGTCCTCCTTGAGGATTTACGCTGCCATCCGCATTGTAGTAAGAGCCATTGCCATGATAAACGTTCCGTAAATAGTATTCATTCATCATGCGGCCTTCAACAATGGGGGTTGTGCCACCACTGGACACTTTACCGATATTATCTTCCCATTTACCTCCGGTCAGTTTGTTACTCGGATCTTCTACCCATGTTCTTTCATAAGAGCCGTTATAGGCATCTATATTGCTTTTGTTGTATGAGAAGTTGCCGTTAATGGAGTAGCTTACCCCTCCTATGTTATCACGCCATCCCAGTGATAACTCAACTCCCTTATTGCTCACTTTGGCGAGGTTCTGACGGGGGGCAGTCATTGTTCCGAATACATAAGGAATAGTTGGGCGGTATAAGATACCGTCGGTTTTCTTCTGATACAGGTCGGCACTTATGCTCAGACGGTCCTTTAATAAATTAACATCAACACCAAAGTTGACAGAGGTGGTAGATTCCCATTGCAGTAAGCTATTGGCGATGGCACCCATATACAGTGCAGAATTTAAGGCATTTCCAAATACTGCGTTGGTGGTACTGTATACCGACATGTATTCGTAGTTACCAATTTCAGAGTTACCTAATTTACCCCAGGATGCACGGATTTTCAGGTTATCCAGCCAGGCACGGGTATTTTCCATGAAGCTTTCTTCTGAGATGCGCCATGCACCTGATAAGGAAGGGAAGAATCCCCAACGATGATCTTTATGGAAGCGTGAGGATCCGTCATAACGGAAATTCGCCTCAAATAAATACCGGGAATTATATGCATAGTTCACGCGTCCGAATACAGAACGTGTGGCATAATCCTGGGTTGCACCTTTGGTACTTGTCATTTCGGTTGCTTCATCAAACTGGTTCAGTGATTCGTCGATCAAGCCTTTCTTTGCGGCATCTACAGTATAGTAATTCTTGTAGAATTCCTGATAACCTAACAATGCGGATACATCGTGTTTCTGAGCAAATGTGTGATGGTAGTTTAACAGGTTTTCCAATGTATAAGAATAATTGGATTCATAACCGAAACTTGTGCTTAATTGAGAAGGAGGAGTGATACCATCGACAATTACCCCGTCACTGAAACGTGTCTGATAAGCGGGTACTCCCCATTGGCGGGTTTCGTAGATGTAACGGTTGTAATTGAAGTTGAAATCCCAACTTAGATCTTTAAAGAACTTGACCTTACTAAACAGGGTCGTGTTGAAACGGTTGTAGCGTTTGAAGCCATCATTCCGTGCCAGTTTATATAGTGGGTTATTGGCTGTTGCACGTTCGTCCGGACATTCCGGGTAGCCGAAACTTCCGTTCCATTCGGGATAAGTACCGGCTGTAGATTGTCGGAGGAAAGTATTGGCATTGCTAAAGTCACCCACCTCACGGTCCATTTGTGAGGCATAAGTGCGCGTACCTAAAGTCAACCATTGAGTTGGGTTGGCTTCAATATTGGCACGTACAGAGTAGGTTTTGTTGGCTGTATTGTCTACAATACCTTCATTATCCTGATAACGGGCTGACAATAAGAAACGAATTTTGTTGGATCCTCCTGAAACTGAAAGATTATGTTCGTGTATCATACCTCCTGAGTATAGCTCTTTCAGCCAGTTGGTATTTGGGTATGCGATGTAATTAGGAACACCGTTTTCGTTTACTCCATTGGGATCTTTTGATTTCTCTCTCCACAAATCGATATACTTTTGGTCAAAAAGAGTTCCGGAGCCAACATTTATGGGGGGTAAAGTGAATGGGACAGATTATTGAGTATAGGAAAAATGCTGGAAACCCTTTATAGATGGGAGATTCAGTATATATTGGGGTTTAAACTCTATCAAAACAAATGGTGCAATTTAGTGCATTAGAGGTTAATTCTACTACCATTATTTGAAGGAAAAACAGAAAAGAATGTGCATTGAAGGTTAATTTATATATGCTGATTACCTTGTAAGTGCATTATTATAATGAATATTGGCTGAGAGCCCCTTAAAAGTCTATGTATTGGCTTTTTAAGTGGCTCTTAATTTTATAGTACCCCTTAAAATACAAGATCCACTGCTTCCATTTATAGAGCAAGATGACTCTTTGTTAAGCTTCTTTTTATTATATATTTTTTTGTTTAATAAAATTGTTGGGTATGCGATTGGGGGTGCAGTTGGAGGTGCATTGCGGTGTAATGAAAATTAAGTTCAAGTATACATAGGTATCTAAAATAGTAGAAAAAGTATATTGTTTTGGGTATAAAGATACCTATAATACACATATACAAATAACAAATACTACTATATATTGCTGATTATAAGGACACTAAAAAGAGTCCTTATTTAATTATCTGTGTTATCGTCTTCTACAGCTTCCGCTAACCGACACTGCCGGAATGTACAGATTGAGTTTTTTTTGATAAAGGATTCTTTATAGAAGCAGATTTTGCAGTATCCAAACCCTCTGGACAAATTCTGGCTAATTCAGTTGATAATTCAATAATTCTTTGATTCAATTCTTCTATTTTTAGTTCTTTTTCTTTTAGCATTTTCTCCTTTTCATGTTTTTCATCTTGATACATCTTATATATGAGAGAGGCTTCGGATGGAGTTAACTCAGAATTTGATTGTTGTTGTGGTAACGATTGATCAAGATCATTAATAAGCATAGAACCACGACCAGTTAGAACCCAGTTTGGATTCAATTCCTGGAATTTGCAGAAAATAGTCTCTAATATATCACTTCCAATAGACCCATTTCTATTTCTCATCTTTCCTAAATACCCATTAGTAAGACCTAATTCCTTCTCTACAGGGGTATGTTTAAGCCCTTGAGCTTCAAAAAACATAAATAATCTTTCTATAGCTTTCATTTTATAGATACAATATTCTGTTAAAAAGATAATTTTAGAGAAAATATTCCGATAATCTTTTTGAAAACAGAAAATAGTCTCTATCTTTGCAAAGTCTTCCAGTTGCAAGACGCTCCAAAGTTAAGAATAACAATTAAACAACAATATAATATGGAAGAAAAAAAAGAAGTAATTGAAATTAGTTTGGTACTTCAGCGTGAAATAGCCAAAAAATTTAAAGTGTCGGAACGTTCTGTTCAATCGGCTATGCGATTTGAAACGAACAGTCCTTCTGCGCGTTTGCTGCGTGCATATGCTCTGAATCATGGTGGTCAGCAATATAAAATAACTACCATCAAAGAAAGAATAGAAAATCCATATATAGAAGTCGTAACCCTTAAATGATAGAAAATATGAAAATATTTAGGAGAATACAGGCCGGTGTCGCAATCGTGGCACTTTGGACAGCAATCGCAGTAAGTAACAGCTATGAAGCTACAGGTAAAGAGATTTTTGCTGGTATTGTGTTGGCTACGCTGGCAGGGATGGTAATAGTAAATATGCTGATTGAACGCACAAAAGAAGAAGAGAGGGCTGAGTGATGAATAAAATTAGAACAGGAGGGTTACAAAAGGAACTGCAAAAAACAGCAGCCCTCCCATACATAGAAAGAGTTCAGCCAATGAGTGAGATATACCAATATCTATTGTCATTAGGTCATGATGAAAGGACTGCTGAAAGAATACTAAGGAGCTGTGGCGTTTCTCGTTGTTTACTATTTAGGGTAAATAAACATCTTCTTGCTCATTAGCAGATGTTATAAGAATTTGATATTCTTGCGCAAACGCTTGTAAAACATTCATATAATGCTGATATGTTACTATTGATTTTAAAAATGTGATATTAAAAACCCAGTGAGGCCAATGGTCGATATTTTTGTCAATAAGTTCATATTCAAAATTGAATACTTCACAAAGCTGTATGCACTTTTGTTCAAATTCATCAAGCATACTTCCGTCATCAACGATGGAAACATGAGCATCTGTGAATTCAAAGGATACGGTGACATTTACGATTTTCATAAGCATATTTTTTTAAATGAGCTACAAAAGTAGCAAAACTCTTTTGGTTCGTGAGAATAGAAAGGAATAAAATCTCTCAGATAGTGAGGGAAATCCTGCCGGAAAGCTAATGACTTGCAACCCGGAGCGAGAACGGGGGCAGGAACTAAGATAATAAAAAATAATGTTTATGCCACACGAATGGAATAACATATGGGTAGTAACAAAGGATGAACTGGTACCAAAATATTATAATTGGAACAGTTTAAAATCGGAAATTAGACGCTACGAAGGTAAGCCTTACGGCATCAAACGCGTTCAACGCGCCTGCAACAATCGTCCTATGTTGGTAAGTTTTGACAGCCTGCCCATAGAGATACAGAATGCTATCGGTGATCCGCGTAAGGTAGACAGCATATTGGAACGATACTACGAGATCGATCCTGATGCGGTCACTTTTTATACAACAGTGAAAGTCGGAGTCAAAGGGACACTGGAGACAGAAGCACAGGAAGAATACATTATTAATGCAAGTGTATTGCAAGCTGCCATCAAGTTAAAAAAGGCCCGCGAACTGGAACGGGTATCCAAAGGGATAACCATACGCGGACTAATGGCTACTATCAGCAGCGATGTCAACGGTTTCAACAAGGTCCTAAAAGCCAAATACGGTATTGAACATACCCTCCAGTCAAGCGCACGGAAGTTTGAAAAGACTTATAACGAGTTTGTTAAAAATGGATACGGAACGCTGATCAGCAAAAAATACAATAACAGTAATGCCGTAAAGAATACCGATGAGATAAAAGCCCTACTGGAAAGCATGTTTGTTTCTCAACAACACAAGCCTACCCCTACAGAAGTATCTCGCCAGTATGATGGATTCCTGAATGGGTATGTGGAAGTTATAAACAACGAGACCGGAGAACTGTATAACCCGAAAGATTTCAAGAAGTTGAGCAAGCGATGTATTACTTCATTTTTAGCATCGTGGGGGTCTAAGGTGGCTACTTACAAGAAGCGTAGCGGAAACCGTCAGAAATATATGGATCAGTTTACACCACACGAGCAAATGGAACATGTCCGGTATTCCGGAACTATTATGTCTAATGATGACCGCCAGCCTCCATTCAACTATGAGCCTAATAAACGTATTTGGTTTTACAATGGTGTGGATCTGGGAAGTGAATGTCTGACAACATGGGTATATGGAAAATCCAAAGATGGCATTATCATAGAGTTTTATCGCCAAATGATACGCAATTATGCAGAATGGAACTTACCGCTACCCTATGAACTGGAATGCGAAAGCAGTTTGAACAGTAGTTTTAAAAATACATTCCTGCGAGATGGTGTCATGTTTAAAAAAGTAAGGATAGAAGCCAATAATGCCCGGTTAAAACGATGCGAAAGGTATTGGCAGGATATTCGCTATGGACTTGAAAAGAAACGCGAAGGCTGGATCGCCCGTCCGAATGCAAGGAGAGAGTCCAACCAGGTATCAGCCGGACAGAAAACGCTCGTACCCTATGATCAACTGGTCAGAAACTGTTTGGAAGATATACAGACATGGAACAACATGCCGCACAGTATTCATAAAAATAAAACCCGCTGGGAGGTGTTCCTTGAAAATCAAAATCCAGACAATACCAATACGATCAACTATAAGGCCATTCTGCCACATCTGGGATATAAGACCGAAAGCAGTTGTAAGAAGGGCCAGATCCGTTTGAATAATGGTTATTACCTTCTGGGGGATGGAGGAAAGATCTCTACAGGAGAGCAGTTGTTAGAGAAACTAAGACAGGTTGAGGGGAAAAAGGTGGATCTCTACTGGCTGGATGACAATGATGGAGGTGTACTCAAAGCATTGGTTTATCTACACGATGGAAACCGCTGTATCTGCGAAGCCATACTCAAACCTACCACATCCCGATCTGAATTGGAAGAAACACCGCAGCAGAAAGAGAATCGTGGTGTAATGGAGCACTATCGCAATACGGTAGACGGATATGCAAGCCGCCGCAAAAACTCGATTGATAAGGTGACAGTAATAGATAATCGCCCATTGACACTCAACAACGGATTTAAAATACGAGGACTTGATACTCCACGTACTTTTGAGCCTGACTCCAATTATCAAACAGAAATCTTACCTCCATCACCGGAGGAACTGGATGACATGGAACAGAACGAAGCGTTTGAATACAATCCGAACACTGTTCAACCCTCGTTTAAAAAAGAACTGGCGGAAACATTTTAAAAATACATATCATGATTGAGATAACAGAAAATTTCAAAGCCAACGTACTCAGTGCCCTGAGTGTGGCACGTGAGAACTATAGCGGAAGCGATGCCGCATTCGCAAAAAAATATGGAATCAATAAAGCCGTTTATGCAGAACTCAAGCAGGGTATCACGGAGAAGAAGCTATCCGCTCCCAAGTGGTTGGAACTGGGACGTGCTCTGGATGTATCGCCCAATGAGCGCAAATGGAATATGGCGCGTACCGATGTCTTTGACACCATCGAAGAGGAGGTCCTTTTCTGCAAAGAGTTCAGTAAGGCCCGTATGTTCGTGGATGAATGTGCCATCGGTAAAACCTATTCGGCACGTTATCTGGCGCGTACATTGAAAAACTGCTTTTACATTGATGCCAGCCAATGTAAGAACCAGAATGAGTTCATACGTGCACTTGCCCGTTGCATAGGTGCCGAAGGCGGAGGTACACTGTACGATACCAAAGAAACTATCAAGTACATGCTTAAAGCCATGCCCAAGCCCCTTGTCATCATTGATGAAGCCGGAGATCTGAAACATGAGGCATTCATGGTCCTCAAAGAGTTCTGGAATGCCACCGACGGTTGTTGCGGCTGGTATATGCTGGGTGCTGAAGGACTGCGCACAAAGATCCAGTACGGTAAAAACAAAAGCAAGAAAGAGGGATACAGGGAGTTATTCTCCCGTTTCAGTAGCAAATACGGGTCGGTGGTCCCCACGGGAAAAGAGGATAAGATAGCCTTTTACCGGAAGCTGATCGGCGATGTACTGTCTGTGAATATTTCCGATACCAAGATGATCGGCAAGATCATCCGGCAATGTCTGGCCACAGACAGCAGCGATGACGAAACAGGGCTGCGTCGTGCAGAAAGTCTTTTAATCTTAAACCAGCAGTAAATATGGCCCGGGTATTGACTATACGTAATTTATATGATAAAGTATACAGTTATCTGCCTCTGTCCGGTGAATGGACCGCTATCGGAGCAGAAACGGAGGATTCCGGGCTGTGGCTGATTTACGGGAAAGAAAAGAATGGAAAGACCACCTTTGCTCTTAAACTGGCCAATTATTTGAGTACCATGCGGAAAGTGTTGTACGTAAGTGCGGAAGAGAATACGGATGCCAATATTGCAAGAACCTGTCAGCGGGTCGGTATCTCTGCCGAGAATAAAACGTTGCATATTATCGAATATATCCCCATGGAAGAATTGAAGGAAAAACTCAAAAAGAGGAAATCCGCACAGGTTGTCTTTCTTGATAATACAACGGAATACCGTTCGGAAATGAAAAACAGCGATGTGTCAGCGTTGCTGAAACAGTTTCCCGGTAAACTCTTCATCTTTCTGGCACATGAAAGTGACAAAGACAAAGGTGAGCCGGATATTGCACTGGCCAAGTTCTGTAAAAAGAAAGCCAAACGTGTTTTCCATGTGGTAGGACTTACAGCCCGGGTTCTGGGACGTACAGAAACCGCCGTCATTCCGGTAGATATGGAAAAAGCGGCTTTGTGCCATGGCGATAATCTGGGAATACAACCGGTTGATGACCAATAACAAATACTTAATAATATGAATGCTGATTCTAAGAAACCTAAAAACTTTCACCGCCTGTACCACCTTGTCAAGCAACTGCCCCAATACCGTGAATGGCGTGACGGTTCCGGCAGGCAGGTGAACAATGCCTCAGTGATTATACAGGGCTGGATCTGGCAGGCGACCAGTGAACGTACCTATAAAAAGAGCGAGTTATCCCTTGGGGAATATGACCGTATCTGTATGGAGATCGAAGAGAAATACGGTTTAAGAAAAGCCAGGCACCGGAATTTCACAGGTACCACCAAAGGAGACGACCGCGATGACCGTGCCAGAAAGAGGCTGCTTGCCGCCGTACATGCGAATCTGACTTTGCGTGGTTATGCCCAATCACCCGAATACCTGCAAAACAGGAATGGATATGCAATCGGACAAATCCTGCACCATGCCGGGCGTGTATATGACGATTTCAACAAGATTCCTTATTCCAAACTGCTGAGCATGTATCATTACTATCTGAAAGAAAATAAAATGTTGAACCTAAAATAGTTTTATGATGACTGTAGCATCTGACAGAATCCAGTCCAGGCAGCTTATGATACGCAGTATTCGTAAACGGATAGAGCGTGACACCCATGAATTGAACCTGGTGCACGAGCAACTTTTCACGGAGGGACTTTCACATGAGGAGTTCATCCGGCTGACAGACCGGCGTAATAATTTGCTGGCCGGTATCGGATTGAAAGAAAAAGAACTGGAAGAACTGATTAACAGCCGCAGGCAGAATCAGCTTGAGCGAGTAAATTACAATTATTAACCCTATAAATAATAAAATTATGGATATTAAGAACTTAACCCCGGAAGAACGGGCGGAATTAAAAGCACAACTGGAAGCGGAAGAACGGGCGACTGAAGCACAACTCCAACGCGAACGCCAATCATACAATGATATGCGTGATGATTTTGTAGAGCGCATGTTCGGCGAATTAAAAAAGCTATCTGACGAAATGATTGCCATCAAACAGCAGATTTTTTCCGAATCCGCCATGCTGGACGAAATGCAGCAGCGCCTGTTCAAGGTGAAAATGGATCGCAAAAGTCGTACAATGACGCACAGTAACGGACGTTGCTCCATCAAAGTAGGCAACCGCTTGAATGATGGATGGGACGATACTGTCGAAATAGGCATTGAGAAGGTGCGTGAATACCTCGGAACTCTGGCTACGGATGATAAGTCGCGCCGCTTGGTTGGTGCCATTACCCGATTGCTTGCCAAGGACCAAAAAGGTACGCTGAAAGCCAATAAGGTTTTGGAACTGGAGAAAATGGCAAACGAGGAGCAGAATCCTACATTCTTGGAAGGCATCAAGATCATAAAGGATGCGTACCGTCCGGTACCCACCTGCCAGTTTGTGGAAGTAAAGTACAAGGATGAAAATGATGTAGAGCATTCGTTGCCCTTGTCGATGAGCGCAATGGAAGTATGAAGCAACTTACTTACAAATGCAATTTGATCAAAGAAAAGCGTCCGGAGTGGTTGCGACGGATCATTTCCGCTCTGCACACGCTTATGGCGCAACGTATGACGGGTGATGATGCGGATTTCGCCTCCATCCATTCCGACCTTGGACAACTGATTTACCAGATGCACCTGGCAGGGATCCTTAAAAGTAAGATCACGGTCGAGTCTGTAACAGATGGGGGCGAAACCGCCCTCTTTATCAAACGCTCCGGACGGATACTGATTTCAATTTATTTCAAATAACATTTTAACAATCAAAATTATGTCAATGCACAATTGGTTTGAAGGAAAAATCCGCTACGAAAAGATTAACGAAGCGGGTATGAACGTGAAAGTAACAGAGCCCTATCTGGTGGATGCCCTCAGTTTCACTGAGGCCGAAGCCCGGCTGATAGAAGAACTGAGCCCATTCATTTCCGGGGAGTTTACCGTTTCGGATATTAAACGGGCTAACTATAAAGAGCTTTTCTTCAGTGACGAAGAGGCGGCCGACCGTTGGTTCAAATGCAAACTGCTCTTTGTTGTCCTGGATGAAAAAAGCGGTGTTGAAAAACGTACACCGGCCAATGTCCTGGTACAGGCTGGCGACCTTCGGGACGCCGTGAAGAAGTTGGATGAAGGCATGAAAGGCACGATGGCCGACTACCAGATTGGAGCCGTGAGCGAAACACCCATTATGGATGTGTACCCATATGAAAACAAGAAAGAAGAATCGGAATCAGGGGAGGATGAAGCGTGATCATAGCGGTAGATTTTGACGGGACGATTGTGCGTAGTAATTATCCTGTTATTCTTGGGGAACAACCATACGCAGGGGAAGCATTAAGAAAGTTGCATGCACAGGGACATTATATAATTATATGGACCTGCCGTTGTGGTGATCAGCTACTAAAAGCTATCAACTGGTTGTTGGAACATCAGATACCTTTCGACCGTATCAATGACCATAATCCTGAGAATGTGGCTAAATACGGAGAAGGGGGAAACAAAGTGTACGCACATTGCTATATTGATGATAAAAACCTGTTTGGCTTTCCCGGTTGGCCGGCGTGTATGGCCGAAATTGAACGAATGGAGGCCGAATATCAATCCTCTATACCCGATAGCCATGCAACGTCCACCGGTTAAATATATCGTCCAGATCGGTGACCGCTATCTTTCGGAACTGATCTACTACTGGCTTTATTATGATAAACCCTGTTCCTTACTCTATCAGAGTCCTCAGACGGAGGGGGTAACAGCCGTTAAGCTGGTTGTAGATTCGGACCGGGCGGCAGAGTTCCTGTTCAGAGTAAAAGAGAAAACAGGATGCAAATTGTATAAAGTGGAATAATGATTCATAAAACAAGCAGCCAAAGCATTACAGATTATTCAACCGGTCCGTTCCCGCCAGGCGAGGAAGGACTATATAAACCACTTCCGTCAGGAGAAACCTTTGGAGGGTGTCTTCTTCACAGATTTTATCCGGGAAGTTCTTGAAAAGCGCTCCAGACGTAAGTCTGAACACTACGCCGCTGTCTATGATGCGATAATTAAGCATATTGACCGGTTCTCGGAGAAGTATGATTGTGACATATATACCAACTCTATCACTGAAGAGTTCCTGGAGGACTTTATCTCTTATCTGGAGAACCGGGGATTGAGGCATAATACTATCTTGGGGTATATACAAAAGATCCAGTCCCTTGTCAGGCGTGCCGGTCAATATAATTACGCAGTTGATACGACTTACGATGAAGTAGATATCCGGGAAGAACCTGCGTTTGCAGTATTCTTAAGCATGAATGAAATATCCCGCATCTACTACTATAAATTTGAAAATCAGGATAGGCGCAAGGCACGGGAACGCATACGGGATCTTTTCGTAATAGGATGTCTGACAGCCCTTCGCTATTCTGATTATTCGACCTTGACAAATCAAAATTTAGTAAATGGATACATCGTAAAAAGAACAAAGAAGACGAACGTGGACGTGAAGATTCCGGCCCATGACTTCGTAAAAGAGATTTTTGAAAAGTATGAAGGAGATATCCCTTGTCACCTCTGCATTCAGCATTTCAATAAATATTTGAAGCAGGTGATGCGTGAGATCGGATTGAATGATAAAGTTACCTATTCGTTCACCAAAGCAGGAAAATTGCATACGGTTACGAAAGAAAAATGGGAATTGATCAGCAGTCATACGGCCCGCCGGTCCGCTGCAACCAATATGTATCTGACAGGACGGATGAAAACACTTGAAATCATGCGTTTGACCGGGCATCGGTCGGAGCAGAACTTTTTTCGATACATCCGTCTTACAAATGACGATACGGCACGATCTATCAGTGGGGATATGTTTTTCAGGAAATAATAACCGGTCCATTGGGTGTGGGTGCCCAATGGCATAATCCTAACAACGAATGAATTCACGGGAATTTTTTGACGCTGTAGTGAAATTACGGGAACTACAGAAATCTTATATCAAGGTTCGTACATCCACAGCTTTGACAGCCTGCAAAAGGCAAGAAAAGATGATAGATGAAGAAATAGTACGAGTCAAGGGGAAAGTGGAAAAAGATGGGCAATTAAGGTTGCTCAAGTAGCGATTCAAAAAAACAAATTCATTACAAAAATAAATAAAACAGCCTTGGGCGGGCTTTGTAAAACCTATAAATAAAATGGAAGAATTATATTGGATTGAAAGATTAGACAGTATTCAAGGTGTTTTTATACTCTTATCTTGTTTGTCAGCAATATGGTTGCTTTTTGCATTAATTATTCCATGGGTGGAATATTATAACAATGAAGACTGCAAAGAGAAAGGTATCCATAAATCAAGAAAAATTTCAGGCGTTTTATTAGCTGTATCTGTATTGATATTGACGTTTCTTCCAAGCACCAAAGAAATGTATCGCATCATGGGTATTGGAGGTACTATAGACTATATCCGTCAGAATGAAACAGCAAAGCAACTTCCCGATAAATGTATAAAAGCATTGGATTTATTGATGGATAAAGTCATAGAAGATGGTAATAATAACAAGACATTAGAATAAAAATATACAAATATGAAAACAAGATTAGCAGAAAAGATTCTTTATGTTACTTCTGTATTCGGAAATTGGGATAGTAATTATCAGCCCTATTCCGTTCCACAACAACAAAAGGCTTTGAAAACTTTGAAAATTCCAATGGATATTAGAAGAACAATGTTGGAATACGGAGTATTTGGGAAAATACCAGTTGAATACAGAAGGTATAATCCGATTGAAATAGCACAAATCATGCTTAGTAAAAATATGAATCCCGCCTCTGTAAAAGAGTTCCGTAGATGTATGAAGCAAATTCTAAACAAATAATTCAAATCAGAACAGACATGAAAATAAGAAACAATGATTTGTCTTATAAAAGTATTGACATTGATATAGCAGACGGAGTTTCAATCCACCTATATAAATGCGAGTATGACGAACTTATTAAGCTCCTTTTGCCTGATATGGAACAAGAGATAAAAAATGCCTATTCTCTCCATCAGAGGGCTATGGAACAACGTCAGCAATGCTGGGAGATGGTAAAGGAAATTCGAGAATTATTCTATGAGTGTTCCGATGAAGAGTTCTGCATTCGGAAAAGTCTGGATGAAATAGAGGAAAGTAAATTAGTTGAAGTATTGGAAAAATACCACAAACTATTAGGATTTGTTTAATTCAACACCAATAAGATATGAATGAAATAGAATGGAAATCCGTTCCCGGTTACTCTAATTACCAACTAAATATATCTACGTTATCGGTCAGGAATTTATCAACCAACAAGAATCTGGTATTAAGAAAGGGTATGGTACAATTAATCGGTAAAAATGGAAATATTTCCATTAATATACCGAGATTGCTGTTTTGTGTAAGTAAAGGGGTTGATCCGCGGCGTGTCCCCAGAAACATAATAGTCGTTTTAGAAAACGGACATCCTGTTGCTTACGACAGAAGTTCGTATATGTCAGGCAAGATAAAGTCTGTTTATCATGAAAAGACTAATCAAAATCCATTGGAATCTTATACAAACGCTCGTAATTTCATAGACAATATTATATCTGCCATGGAATCCGGAGATTATACTACGGTGGTCAAATCTCTGTACGGTTACCGGGATAAACTAATAGGACGTATAATGAAAAACGGAGTAATGAGGAACGAGAACGAAGCTATCGAACTGGCTTCTGCCGCTATTGAAAGAACGGTTTCTAATATAGTATCGGGTGTTCTGGTCTTTTTCCCCTTTCAATATATGTACGGAGTCGCTAAAGGAATTTCAATGGATGTCCATAGAGCCGAAAAAGTAACCCGGGATTTTATCAGGTCTAATCCTAATTACCAATCATATGAGAAAAGAGATGTTATTTAGCCTGTTTGGCATCGAAGACCTAAGAGATCTTCCCAATGCTGTAATGAGTTTACTTCAAGGAGATATTGAGGTGAGAAACGAAGTGTACAAGGAGCTTATTCGTAATAATAATATGGATATGTCTTATGACTGGTTTCAAGAGATCTATGAGAACGAATTGTCTGAACGTAAGCAGAAAAAACAGGATTTTACTCCAAACTCCCTTGGAGTTCTCTGTTCTAAATTAACCAGTCAGGCCGGTTCGATACATGAACCTACAGCTGGAAATGGTTCTATGATAATCGCTGACTGGTGGCATCGCTGTAAGCAAAATATGCCATGGGAGCATTTCCCCTCACAGAACATGGTAACCTGTTGGGAACTTTCTTCTCGTTCTATACCTATTCTGTTACTTAATTTGTCAATTCGTGGTATCATGGGTTATGTTTACCATGGTGATGTTTTAACAAAGGAGGTAAAACAAAAATATATTCTTCTCAATCGAAAGAATGATGCGCTTGCTTTCTCTGAGGTGATTAAAGTTGATATCAACGCTAAAATAGTAGAAGTATGAAATTAAATGACGTATATAATGCGTGGCTGCCTGTTAAAAGAAGGCAAGTTAAGGGCTCAACGCTAAGCTGTTATCAGCTTATATATCTGAATATACTTGCTCCCCGGTTTGGTAATACAGACGTAGAGAACATGGGGAAAAAGGTTGTTACAGCATTTCTCTATGAGCTTCTTGATTCTGGGACCAAATCAAAGAAATACTGTTCGGATATTCTAATCGTCATAAAGATGCTTATTCGCTTCGCCGGTGACGAATTGGATATCGATGTTCCCGACACCACCTGGAAGGTTATTTGGCCAACCAAGAATAAAGTTGTCACGCCCAAATTAGAGCGCTACACGCCTGAAGAATACCGTAAAATAGTGAGTTATGTTATGGATAATCCATCCCCTCGCAATTTAGGCATTTTATTGACTATATGCACCGGTATGCGGATAGGCGAAGTTTGTGCATTACAATGGCAGGATGTAGATCTTGTTGGCAAGGTAATTCACGTTAATAAAACGATAGAACGCATATATCTCCCTGAAAATATCGGTACCGACAAGAAAAAGACAGTGGTAGAGATAGGATCTCCTAAAACTAATTCATCAGATAGATACATACCTATTCTTAAGGACATTTTCCCTATTGTGAAGAAGTTCTCAGCCGTATGCAAGCCCGAGTATTATGTCTGTTCCTGCTCTGAGGGGTTTGTTGAGCCTCGAACTTTACGTACATATTATCGAATATTCATCCTTGAAAAAGTGAAGTTGGATCATTGCATTAAATTTCATGGGTTGCGCCACACTTTCGCAAGTACCCTGATCGAAAATAAAGTTGATGTTAAAACAGTCTCTATAATTCTCGGACATTCGGATATAAGTACAACCCTTGATGTATATGTACATCCATCGGATGAAGCCAAAAGAGGTGCTGTTAATGGGGGCTTAAAAGGAATATTCAGATAATTAATTTAAATCAAATCAGAATAAATTTGAGTAATAACTAAAAATAAGTAAGAAAGATTATGGAAGAAGCTACGAATACCACGAATATTCATATTGTGATATCTCACATTTGCGGGAATAGTAAAGAATCTGCATGTAGTAGAGAGTTATTATCGGTATCTCGATCTATTTGGGTAGATGGCAAAGAGATATACAAAGATAAGATGGATCCAAAGGTGTACATGGCATCTTTGGATCCGATAAAGAAGTTAGAGAAATTTCTTTTAGGTCTTGAAAAAAGCGAGAGCGACAATGATATTGACTCCAATGAAGAATAATTATGACACGAAAGGAATGCCTGGATAAGATTCAAGAAGCAGTTGACAATTTGGATACACTTCTTGCTGTAATAAAGTCACCATCTAAAACTACAATTAGATGGGATTGTGAAGTATATGCAGATGAAGCGGACAAAATCACGAATGCGCTCAATGCTCTACAGACCAATTATGGGAACGAGACGAGAGAGGAATTTTGCATAGGATTAGATAACGAATAGCCGGAAAGAGTATGAGTAAAAGCAACTTTCAAATTGAGACTGAAAAACTTTGTAAAATAGAATCTGAGCTGCTCAAATTAATATCAGATTCAGGAAACGAGAGTTTGCAAAACAAATTTCTTGAATGGCAGGAACAGAGAGATATTTGCAATGAAGTATTGATCACGGAACTGGAACGCCATGTTAACCAAGAAACAACAAAGCATAAAGTATGAAGATAATAGCCAAACAAGATTCAGAGGGTGAAATACTGAACCGGCAGAATGAACTTCTTCTGGTAGATTATAAAAGAGCGGTCGCATCCGGTTGCTTTCAAGGTACGCTTGAAGAATTTAAAGAATTTCGGGAAGTTGCCTGCTGGGGAGTTACCAGCATGAATCGGGACGATTTTTCAGGCTTTTCCCCAATCCCTAATGACTTAGGATGTGGTGTTAACGGCGCTTTAGGTCCTCTGGGTGCAAACTCCGGCTCTGC
>UMEO01013268.1_pt1 | contig 35152 bp, 25 predicted proteins | sample 1964781 | NCBI WGS metagenome assembly UMEO01 (sample SAMEA4836023, study PRJEB28245) | human gut metagenome | biome: gut microbiome; material: fecal sample | place: Denmark | collected 2008 | reverse complement strand
AAAAGGGACGGGAGCCACTGGCAGCACTGATTACTTTACAGAAAGCAAAAGAGCCGCTGGAGAAGCTGGCAGAAGACTATGTTAATAAAGAAAAAGGTGTAGAGACAGTCAAAGATGCGCTGGACGGCGCGAAGGATATTCTCGCAGAAGCAGTGTCTGATGAAGCGGCATACAGAAGCTGGATCCGTAAGAGAACCATGCAGAAAGGAACTCTTATTTCCACTGCAAAGGACGAAAAACAGGAGTCGGTTTATGAGATGTATTACGAATTTGAAGAAGCACTCAGCAAGCTGGCAGGACACCGCATCCTTGCACTGAACCGTGGAGAGAAAGAGAAGTTCCTGACCGTAAAAGTAGAAGCACCGCAGGATGATATCTTACGATATCTGGAAAAACAGATCATCCGCACAGATAATCCGTATACGACTCCGGTACTTCAAGAAGTAGCAGAGGACAGCTATAAACGTCTGATCGCACCGGCAATCGAGCGGGAGATCCGGAGTGAACTTACGGAAAAAGCAGAGGATGGAGCAATCGGAGTGTTCGGGAAGAACTTAGAACAGCTTCTCATGCAGCCTCCAATCACAGGAAGAACCGTGCTTGGCTGGGATCCGGCATTCCGAACCGGATGTAAACTTGCAGTTGTAGATCCGACCGGAAAAGTTATCGGTACAACAGTCATCTATCCTACTGCACCGACAACACCGAAGAAGATCCAGGCGTCCAAAGATTTATTAAAGAAGATTATTCCGAAGTATCATGTATCACTGATCTCAGTAGGAAATGGAACTGCATCCAGAGAATCTGAGCAGTTTATCGTAGAGTTATTAAAAGAGATTCCGGAAAAAGTAGAGTATATCATTGTAAATGAAGCAGGAGCTTCTGTATATTCTGCAAGTAAACTTGCTTCAGAAGAGTTCCCGAATTTTGATGTCGGGCAGAGAAGTGCAGCGTCCATTGCAAGACGACTGCAGGATCCGCTTGCTGAGCTTGTGAAGATCGATCCGAAATCGATCGGAGTCGGACAGTATCAGCATGACATGAACCAGAAGAAATTAAGCGAAGCACTTTCCGGTGTTGTAGAAGATTGCGTAAATAAAGTCGGTGTCGATCTGAATACAGCATCCGCACCGTTGCTTTCCTATATCTCCGGTATTTCTTCTGCGATTGCCAAAAATATCGTTGTATATCGTGAAGAAAATGGCAAATTTACAAACCGGAAACAATTATTAAAAGTAGCAAAGCTGGGACCGAAAGCATTTGAACAGTGTGCAGGTTTTATGCGTATCCAGGACGGAGATAATCCGTTAGATGCTACCAGCGTGCATCCGGAGTCCTATGCGGCAGCAGAAGAACTGTTGAAGAAGCAGGGATTTTCCGTAGATGATATCAAAGGAGGAAAACTGACAGGATTATCACTTACGATCCGTGATAAAAAACGTCTGGCAGAAGATCTTGGAATCGGTGAGATCACACTGGAAGATATTGTAAAAGAATTGGAGAAACCGGGAAGAGATCCGCGAGATGAGATGCCAAAACCGATCCTCCGCACGGATGTTCTGGAAATGAAAGACCTGACAGAAGGCATGGTATTAAAAGGAACAGTGAGAAATGTCATCGATTTTGGAGCCTTTGTTGACATCGGTGTCCATCAGGACGGACTGGTACACATTTCAGAATTAAGTGATAAGAAATTTGTAAAACATCCACTGGAAGTAGTAAGCGTTGGTGATATCGTGGATGTCAAAGTTTTAAGTGTGGATCTTAAGAAAAAGAGAATCCAGCTGACAATGAAGGGTATTCAATAAAATAATTTTACAAAAGTAATTTAATAAAAAATACAAAAAAGCGAGAGGTGTTTAGTATGCAGAAAAATTGGGGAAAAACATTGATTACACTTGCCGGAGTATTATTGGGGAATATCATTCTGGCATTTGCAGTTGCAGCATTTATCGTACCAACAGGTATTGTCATGGGAGGCGCAACCGGTATTGCACTTACGATCACACATTACGTGCCGATGTCCCTATCGGTTGTATTATTAGGTGTAAACGTCATATTGTTCCTGTCAGGAGCTTTTATACTCGGAAAAAAATTTGCAGTTACAACGATTGTAAGTACATTTTTATATCCACTTTGCCTGTCAGTTGTCCAGAAGATACCGGGAATTACAACGCTGACAGATAATCAGCTGCTGTCCGCAATTTATGCGGGAGTGCTTATGGGAATTGGAATTGGTATCATTGTAAGAGTTGGTGCTTCTACAGGCGGAACCGACATCATAGCACTGATCCTGAACAAAGTGGCACATATTCCACTGGCACCGCTTGTGTATGTGGTTGATTTTATTGTGCTTTCTTCACAGATTCTCTTTTCTAATTCAGAACAGGTGATGTACGGTATTTTGAATCTGGTGCTGACAACGGTACTACTAAATAAGGTGATGCTGCTTGGAACTTCACAGATACAGTTGTTTATCATATCTGAGAAATACGAAGAGATCCGGGAAGATTTATTATCCAAGCTCGATCTTGGAACAACGATGATCTATATTGAAAACGGTTATCGTCATGAAAAACAGAAAGGTGTTATGTGTATCATTCCGAACCGGAAACTGTATTCCACAAAAGAAATGATCCACAGCATCGATCCGTACGCATTTATTACGATCACACAGATCAATGAAGTGCGAGGTCAGGGATTTACTTTCGAACGTATCCGTTATCAGGAACTTCCGGAAGACCGGAAGTCGGCAGGTGACAGACAGTCTTAGATTTTTGAAAGTCAGACATAATGGATGTTTGTGTGAGATAATACTTCGGAAAAGTTTCACTTGCAATTTAAGAAGTACAGCACTATAATAAAAAACAAAGAGAAAGATTCTTCGGGGTCGGGTGGAAGTCCCAACCGGCGGTATAGTCCGCGACCCGGTATGATACGTACCGGCTGAATCGGTGTAATTCCGATACCGACAGTAAAGTCTGGATGAGAGAAGAGTTATGCATAGAAAAAGCAATATTATTACCCCGGTATTTTGTTTGATACCGGGGTTTTATTGTTGCAATAGGAAATTGATTTTCTTACTATATAAAAACTTCAGCAAGATGTAATGCATAGTTCCAGAAGTTTTCTTTCTAAATATAAGTATTTTAAAGGAGACCAACATATGAGTACAAGTACAAAAACAATGGCAGCAGCACAGACAAAGAACAGGACAAAGATCCGTGTAATGGCACAGGTTGGAATGTTATCTGCAATCGCATTAGTATTAATGCTTTTCGAGATTCCGCTTCCGTTTGCACCATCTTTTTACGAGATCGATTTCAGTGAAGTTCCGGTATTAGTCGGATGTTTTGCAATGGGACCACTGGCAGGAGCAACGATTGAATTCATCAAGATCATTCTGAACTTTGCGGTAAATGGAACCATGACAGCAGGGGTAGGTGAGATTGCTAACTTCCTGATCGGATGCGCATTTGTGGTACCGGCAGGTCTGATCTACAAGAAAAAGCATAACCGCACAGGCGCTATCGTTGGTATGATCAGCGGAACATTATTTATGACAATCCTTGGATGTTTCCTTAATGCATACGTATTATTACCGGCTTATGCAAAAGCGTTCCAGATGCCGATGGATGCACTGGTTGGCATGGGAACAGCAGTGAACAGCCACATTACAAGCGTTACAACGCTTGTCATCTTTGCAATCGTGCCATTTAACCTGTTAAAAGGTGTGCTGGTATCGCTGATCGTATTTTTGATCTATAAGAAGATCAGCCCGATATTCCATATGGGAAGATAGAAGAAAATATTAGATAATGATGAAAAAAAGAAGGACACCGGGATTGCCGGTGTCCTTTTAACTTCTATCAAAATCAATTGTTTTCTGAGATAAATGTTGCCAGAATTATTATGAGGAAGCAGAATTTCCCTGATCTTTAATCTTCTGATAGAGAGACAAATATTCCTTTAATAAAAGACGTTCTTTATTGTCAGCATTTTTGAAAAGTTCCAGACAGATCTGCGGGATATACTCTTGTTCTTCGTCAGAAAAATCCCGTACCAGATAATCCAGGCTGACATCAAATAAATCAGCGACATAGATAAGCTTTTCAAGTGAAAGGGAAGATAAGCCGCGTTCGACACTGCTGCAATGCTTAACTGTAATAGAAAGCTTTTCAGCTAATTGTTCCTGTGTCATGGAGTTTTCTTTTCGTAATGTAGCAATTTTCTTTCCGATTCTTTTGTACAGTTCTAACAAAGCTTATCTCTCCTTTAATTTCCAATATTATCCATATTATAGATGGTAATAGAAAAATTAATAACAAGTTAATAAGTACTGTAAAAATAAACCTAACAGGTGTATAATTATAAGCATAAAAATGAATATATGATGAGTAAATATTAATGGTTATATAAAAAATGAAGCTTACATCAAGACAACAGTACTATGAAAAACGAAGGCAGGAATAATGACAAGATAAGAAGAAGTGGCTACAGAAATAAGTAAAGTATGACACTTTTTTTTTGTTAGAAAAAATTAAAAAAATATAAAACCAAAGTGATAAGTTATTCGTCATATAAATATGACAAATAAAGAAGTAGGAGGTACAAGAAAATGATGAGATTTTGTGCAAAATGTGGGGCTCAAATACAAGAAAATGTAAAATTCTGCCCAAAGTGTGGTGCGAAAATTCCGGAACAAAAGAAGGAGGTTGCATATGCAGATAAACAGAGAGTTTCTGTAAAAAGAAAGAAATCTAAACTAGGAGTATTAGCAGTGATTGCATTAATTATAATCCTAGGTGTTGGAGTAGCTGTTATAAAAACCAAACCTTTCAGTGGTGGAATACCAGAGTATGAACAGCCGATTAAAGAGTATGTGGAGGCAGTGAATAATGATGATGAAGAATTATTGGAAGATGCAATAGTGGATGGCTATTGGATGAATTATCAGCCTAATTTCTATGAGTATGGAAAGGAAAATCTGCAATATTCTGTAAAAAGTGTAGAAAATATTGATTTGGATGAATATGAGGATGAGGCATACTATTTCCGGAATAATGAGATTACTGATGGAAAATTGCTGACTATAGATTTTAAGGATTCAGATGGAGATTTAGGTGAGTGGAAAGTATGCGTTTTTAAAACAAACGGAAAATGGTATTTAAATGAGCCAATAAGATGTTAGGTTAAAGATTGCTAGTAAAAGAATTGATGTTTAGAAAGCTATAAGCATTAAAACTCAATTAAAATGAAATATAAAAAAGAAAGAGAGCAAACACTATGGAAAGGTATTGTGCACAGTGTGGACAGAAATTAAAATCAGACAGCAGATTTTGCCCGCAATGTGGGGAAAGAGTAGAACAAGAAAAATCACTGATTCAAAGAGCGCAGGAAAATGATGTTCAGGCATGGGAAACAATTTATCAGAATACATATGCAAGAGCTTATTCAGTTGCAATACAAATTGTAAAAATCAGGGAAGACGCATTAGATATATTGCAGGAGGCATATATATCTGCATTTAAAAATATTAATTCATTACGGGATGAGGCAAAAATAGGGGCATGGATTAATAGCATTGTATCCAATCGATGTAAAGATTGGATACGGAAAAAGAAACCAATGTTATTTACTGATATGAATTCTGAAGAATATGATGTTGAATTTGAAGATGTGCTGATGAATGATAATCAGGAATTTATGCCGGAAGAATCCATGGATTATGAACAAACAAAAGCAATTATGCAAGAAATACTATGGAAATTGCCGGAAGATCAGCGATTATGTGTGCTTATGTATTATTATAATGAAATGTCTGTAAGTGCAATTGCTGAAACATTGGAATGTAGCGATGGAACAATAAAAAGCCGGCTGAACTATGCTCGAAAGTTTATAAAGAGGGAAGTAGAAGAGTTAGAAAAGAAAGGAACAAAACTCTACAGCATTGCACCGCTTCCATTTATTGTATGGATGTTGCGTAGCAATGAACATACGATTATGGCAGAGGCAGCAGATCGTCCATTGAAAAATGCAATCAGAGAGTTAGTAAAAAATGAGACAAAAGAAGTTGTAAAGAGTGCTATAGAGAAAGAAGCAGGGCAGACAGCAAAAGAAACAGTAGCAGAAGAAGCGGCAAAAGCAGCAAGAAAAGCAGGTGGAAAACATATTGCTAAAAAAATAATTTCAGGTATTGTTGCAGTGTCGTTGGTGGGTACAGGATCTTATGTAGCATCAAAGAAATATCATAAAAAACAGGAGACTATTAAAGTAACAGGTACAAAAGATACAGGAACGAAAAGTGATAAAAAGGGAAAAGAAACCAATAAGGCAGAAAAAAAAGAAAATGAATTAAGAGAATTAAAGCAAAAAGTAGATTATGATTATCTGGAAAGATTATGTTCATATTTTCCATCTGATACACCGTACCAAGATATGACAGATGATGATTGGAAAAGATTTTATACAATAATTATGCAGACTGCTTATGAAGATTATTATTGTCCACATGAATATGGCGAGCATTTGGATAAGAGTTTTAGAGCAAAAGACGTAGACATAATTCCGGAAGAAGAATTTGTCACCCATGATAAGAAAAACGAAGCAAGCTTTAAAAAAGATACATTAGATAAAGCGCAACAGATTTCAGGAAGTAAAGTCGATCCGCGGACAATGACAGATTCAGATGAGTATTTATCGTATGCCAAAGATAGATATAAATTGTCAGGTGAGTTATTGGATACAATGGAGAAATGTACAATTACAGGAAAGAATATAAATTATGATGAAAAGGCAATAATGGTAGACATAGAAAAATCTATTATAAAGACTAATACGGATGAAGATTCTTATACAGATTATAAAATGGGGTATCAGTATTATACAGTGGTGTTAAAAGCAGCAAATAACAATTATGGATATAAGATTGCAGAAATCAGGAACGATTATGATACTGTCGAAAACGATCTGGCTACAATTGTAGAAAATGTGAAAGAAAAACCAGAAATTCTTTTAAATCTTGCTAAGATTTTAGGCACGTATGATGTAGAAAATGCAACGTCTTCAACAGATAAAGAGCAAGAGCTTATGAAAAAAATATTGCACAACGCAGGAAACGCCTCTTTAGTTGAGGAAGATCAGGGATATGACGAAGATGATTATCTGGATGGTGAATATTATAAGTCTAAAGATGGAGCAAGAGCATGTGAATTAGCAGGTATTTCACAGGATGTAATTAATAATTTCAGTGGTGATGACGATGATATAGAATTTAATAGTATTGTGTATAAAATAAAAACAAGAAGTGATACGGATTATTATAATAAGGAAAGTTTTTTCCTGAGAGCAGAGAGCGATACGAAAAAAAATCTAGTTACCTGTTATTGCTTATTACATGATAATAGTAAAGAAAATGGTAAGTTTGAAAGAGAAACTATTGTGTTAGAACCTTATTGGAATTCACTGGGATACAGAATTAAGAAAATAACAAAGCAAGACTGGGGAAATGATACATATAAGGATGAAATTCAGAATGTGCTTAAAGACGAAAAAGAAATAGAAAAAGGTTTTGACAGTGCAATTGCATCGAAAGTAGCGGAGACGGCATCCCAACGTTCAGAACTTTGGAAGGGAAAAGCGATTTTGTTAATTCAGGACATTTGCGATAAATATCCAAAACAAAAGAAACAGATTGAAGAAGCGGATAAAAATTATTGGTCTTTACTTGATGAAAAAGTTGAGCAAGTTAATGAAAATCCGTTTTTAGAGGGAAATGGAGCTCTGGGTGCAGAAAATGGAAATACAGATAAAATGCAAATATATTATCAGGGAGCAAAGGCGAGAGTGTATTTCCTGATTGGGAATGTGTTGATAGATAAAAATATTAATGCGCTGTATGAGTAGCCGTAAGAATACAAAAGGAGAACGAGAAAAATGAAATTCTGTAAAAAATGTGGGACAGAAATAAAAAAAGGAGTAGAGTACTGCCCCAAATGTGGCAATTTAATAGAATGGAATGAACCATCTGAAATAAATAAGTATTTGGATAAAAACAGAAATACGTTAAAGTGGATAATTTATGTATTGGGCTATGTTTATTATATATGGTTGTTTAGAAATATAGAAAGTTGGGGAGAGCTGAGAGGAATTAGTTGGTTTATTATTTTGTCAGCGTGGTATTTATTTGTTAACAAAAAAATAATTGATAAATTCTTTTATATACAAGAACATATTATATATATGATTGGAAATTCAATATTGTTATTGATAGTTACAAATGTAGTAGAGATTCCAATGAAGATGTTGATGTATTTAATTGTTATTCCATTTATACAGGTTCCAGTATGGCTAATTGTATTTTTGAGTGTACAGGCAATATGCAGATTGATATTGACAAAAAATAGAGCAGGAAGAAAAAATGATGAAAAACCTATGTAAAGTATGTGGAAATAAAGTTGAAAATAACACCATATGTTGCCCTGAATGTGGATATGAAAAGAGTGACTTGGAAATAATATATGATTTTTTAGAAGTAAATATTATTCCAGCAAAATATAAGAGTATTAGATTCCCTAAGTGGAAATACAGTAAAACAATGTATTTGTTGTATACGGTGTTATTACATATAATTGGATGTTTATGGTGGTGGACTGATTTCGCATCTTTTGATAAAGGATGGAATTTGTGCATTATTATGATGATATTATTTTACTGTATTACAAATATTATATTATGGATAAAGGAAAGTAAAATAAACATATCATATGTATATGATGGAGATGATAATCTTTCCAAGAAAGAAATTTATAGTTATTTAAAAATCACCATAAGAGTTGTTTGTGAATCAATATTATTAAAAAAATTTAATTATGTGTTGATAGATAGATTTTATGTGGATTCTAAACCAATAAAAATGTTATCCATAATTATTTTATCATTCATTATAGTTATAGTAGTTGGAATAATAGTGGGCAGTGCTTGGTTTCTAGGAGGAAAAGTAGGTGAATGTTGCGAAATTAGAAGCATTAAACAGATTAAAGACATAAATGCATATAATGAAAATATTTATAAATTGCGCAAAGTGTGGAAAATAAAAAATAGGCAATTTGAATGTTTATCAAACATAAAATCAGAAAAAATTATAGTTTATGTAGCTAGAGCAATTCGACTTTGTAATGAGAAGAATTATGAAGATGCGTTAGCTAATATACGGCGAACATTAGAGTGCTATTTAAATATAAAAGCGCAGTGTGATAAGTTGCTTTTTGAAAATCAAGAACAAGTATCAATTTTTAATATTATTGAATATTATGAGAATAAATCGGAAGGCGTTCCGATTGAAAAATTACATTATATCCGGAAAATGTGTAACAGTAATGTACATACTTCGGCAATAGGTGATAATCAGGAAGTTTCACAAGAAAAGATTGGAAAAATTATTAGAGAGATGCTTGAAATCTTGTTTGAAGAAGAGCAGATGTTTGCAGATTACGCTAAAAGAAAAACATTTATAAAAGAAAATATTACTGTATATATAAACAGAACAGAGAATCATATTAAGAGGAATAACGATATGGATGCTTTGTTGAACATAAGAAAGACTTTGGAGATGATTATAAATGGATATTTATTCCAAAATTGTATTTTATGCATAGAAAATCACGAAAAAAATACAAAAGGATATATTGACTTTTTGTATGAAAAAAGATACATATCTGAAGGATCTGAAAAAAATATGCAAAAGCTTCGAATGGCTGGTAATATAGGAGCACATATGGGAAGGGAAGTTTCAAAAGAAAAGTTATATAATTTGGTTGAGATTCTAAAAATAGAAGTAAATAAGCTATATGAGGTTTTGGAAGATAAGCTCAGCTGTAAAGAAGAAAATAAATCAGAGAAAATCAATTTTAAAGTGGAATTGGATAGTCAGAATGAAGATGTTTCCCCTAAAGGAATGGGAGTAATAGGCTTAATTTGCTTTGGAATATTTGTTGCCTTATTCGTAATAACGATAAATTATTTTATGCATAGATGGAGCCAGATATAGCATCGGAGTAAAAGTATATTTCCTGATTGTAAATGTATTAATGGATAAAAATATTAATGCGCTGTATGAGTAGCCGTAAGAATACAAAAGGAGAATGAGAAAATGAAGTGCGAAAAATGTGGAACAGAGATAAGACAGAAGGCAAAGTTTTGCCCAAGCTGCGGAAATCCTATCGATTGGGAAGAAGAACCTAAGAAAAAAATGTCAAAAAAAATGAAAGCTTTAATAGTGCTTGTTTTCGTACTGGTAATCGGGGGCATTGTATATACAAAGCTTCCGAAGACAGTAGACTTACATGATTATACAACAACATGTAAAGTGAAAGGATATAATGGATTTGGAACAGTCAGTATAGACTGTAAATGGGATAAATTTACTATTGATTTAGCAAAGTATCTTAAGCAAAAGAATAAAGATATGTCAGAATCAGAAGTGCAGAGCCTTGTGGATAGAACCGATTGGAATATTTCTGCCAGCAAAGAAAAAGGATTATCCAATGGTGATGTTGTTAAAGTAAAATATGATTTTGATAAAAATTATTTGAAGGAGTATGGAATTGTATTTAAAGGAGCAACGCAGAAAATCAATGTTAAAAATCTTAAGAAAGTAAAAAAGGTAGATATTTTTGATGGATTAGAATTGAAGTATAGTGGCGAAGGTCCGACAATTCAAACGGATGATTATATTACGATAAAGAAAAACGGACAAAAATTTGAGTGTTCGGTTACGCCATCAAGTGATCTTCAGGTTGGAGATGAAGTGACAGTAAAATATGAAGGTGATAAGCCGGTTAAAGGAATATATCCAAAATCCAAAACAGTTAAATTAAAAGTTCCGAAAGATTTGCCACATATAATTACGGATCCATCCGAATTGACGAAAGAGGATATGGATAAAATAAAAGAAGTAGCAAATAAGATTTTTAAATATCAGGCACCATATACAGATGTGTTTGACGCATGGGGAAATAAGTCTTTATTTTCTGATGAGGCTGATAGAGAGGATGTATATGATTCTAAATTGATTAGTCCGACAGTTTCAGATGATATGTTTTTCTTTGCCGGAGATGATATATATGCCGGGATGAGCTCAGCAGTTGCAGTAAAATGTAGTGGAAATATAAAGATAAATGATGAAGGTAGCTCTTATTATAATAAACAAGTGAAGTGCGTGGCATATTGTGTAATAGGTCCGATAAAACGTGATAAAAATGGAAAAATTAAATTAGAAGTGTCGGATGATGAAAATGAGATGTATGGATCCGATTTTTACAGAGATGGTGATGGATCAGATGGAAATGCAAATGCGAATGAAGCTATAAAGAGCAATTGGTCTGAAGATGCAAACTCAGGTACGATTTACAAAGTTTCTATGAGCGGTAAAAGCAAACCAGAAGTTGTAGAACAAATCAGCGATGATGAGACATCCGACACAGATGAAGAAGAGTATTAAAATGATATTACAGGTGTTGCTAAACTAAACCTAACAGGTGTATAATTATTTATATATTACAGAGCAATAATTATTGATTCAATGTCAAGTGTTATACGATAAAGAATGGAAGCTTACATCAGGGTAGCAGCACTATTAGAGAAAAATAGCAGGGATAAAAGACGGAATATAAAAAGAGTTGGCTACATTAAAAGAAGTATGCCAACTCTTTTTTTTAATAATTAAAAAAATATAAAACCAACAGAGGAAGCTGATCGTCATATAAGTAAACAAAAGAAAATGTAAGGGAGAGAGGATAAGAATGAATAATTTTTGTGGAAACTGTGGCTGCAAATTACAAAGCGACGCCAGATTTTGTCCTGAGTGTGGACAAAAAATCGAACTGCCGGAAATGGAGATTCCAAAATCACAGAGTACGATGAAAACGGAGATCTCAAAACCGCAGAATACGATGAAAATAAGGAACAAAAAGAAAAAAACGAATGACAGGAAAACAAAATGTAAAAAACATTACTCAAAAAAAGCAATAGCACTAACTACTTGTTTTGCTGTTTTATGTGTGAGTGCAGGTGCGTACACTGCATCTATACAAGATGGAGATCCATTGGCAGTAGAAAATATTACGGCAGCAGTGAGAAATACAATAGGTAAGAAAAAGCTGGATGAATTAATTGAAATATATAATAAAGTTGATAAATCATATATTGCATGTGTTGCTTCATATTTACCGGAATATGATTCGATATCCGAAATTTCATCAAGTGATATTAAGAACATATATTCGGATGTATTTAAATATTTTTATACAACATTTAGAAATGATAATCTTGTAGAAGATAATGACCGGGTTGAATGTTGGGATCGAGTGTTTATAGCTGCAAATGCACTTAAAAATAAGGATGGAAATGAGTGGACATTCGAAAAGAATGCGTTAGATCAGTTCAATAAGGTTACTGGAATTAAATTTGATAAGAAAAATCTGGATTCCTCTTTTATAAAATACAATGGAAAAGAATATGTAGTAAATTTCGATGCCAATATTTCAAATTCCATTCATTGCAGAGCAATAAGTAGCATAATAGATGAAAATTCGCAAGAAATTATCGTAAATATAGTGAAAAGCAAAGTGAATGGAGAAACAAAAAAGGAACATATAGTAATTGTACCGTCAGACAATTTATATGGATACAAAATTAAAAAGATTAAAGATGGGCATGTAAGAAAGAAGCAAAGTATTGATGTATTGAAAAAAATAGCAATTCGTGATGCATATCAGAAATTAAAAATTGCCGAGGAATTGAAAAAGTATAATGCAGGAGAAACACATAGTAAAAAAGATTTAGAAAAAATTGCGGTGGCAGGAACAAGATATGTTGAACAAATTTATGGACTGGACAGTAGATCTGTTACTAGCAAAGTTAAAATTGAGCGGAATAAATTTGATGAATTTTGTGAATATATGGGGATTTCTAAGGAACAAAGAAATATAGAACTGGACACAGATTCGGTATATTTAGATTCAGATAATTATGAGGTGGAAGCAATTCAAATAAATAATAGAGCTAGTACAGATCCGTGTGTGTTAAGGGCTGAAAAAAAGAATAAACAGATAGTTCTTCAGTATCTTGAAAATGAGTTGGGAGATGATGAAGAAGCATGCAATTATAAGAAGATATCAGTGATAATGGTGCCGACAGAGAATCTTTGGGGATATAGCATTAAAGAGATATCGACAGAAAAGTGGGATGATAAATATGCGAAAGATATCAGTAGGTTAGATCAAAAAGCACATGAAAAAATAAAAGCAGTAGAAAAGGAATATACTAACGACGATTATGAATTTGATGATAGCGATTATACAGAAGAAGGTATTGGAATACAAACGCAGAAAGAAATTGCAAGTATGTGGTATAAAAAAATATGCGAAATAAAAGAAAATGTCGAGGAAAAATATCCAGACAAAAAAGAACTAATTGAAAAGTATGTAAAGAAACGCTGTGAAGATGAAAAGCAAATGTTCAAAGGTACACCATCTTATAATGAGTTGACAAATGATGTCGATTCTATGCGAAAAGAGTGTTACTTCCTGATTGGTAATTGCTTAATGTCCGACAACATTGAAGAACTGGAAAAGTATTTATAATTTAAAATATTAAGAAAGAAGAGGAATAGGAAAATGGGATTTTTTGACAATGTAAAAAACAGTTTATCAGAGACAAGCCAGGAGCTTACACAAAAAGCAAAGGATACAACAGAGATTTATCGTTTAAACAATCTGAATAAGACAAAAGAAAAAGAAATTGAAAAATTAGTGTATCAGATCGGACTTACATATTATTCAAATTTCCGGGAGGAGTGTGAAGAAAAATTTCCTGATTTAACAACACAGATTGGACAGATCCAGAAGGAAATTGCAGAAAATAAACAGATGATTGAAAAACTTTCGACAGAAGAAGTGTGTCCTTCCTGTGGTAAAAAACTGACAGGGGGATCTAAATTCTGCATTTATTGTGGTACATCACTCGATGCTGTAAAAAACGAAGCAAAAGTAAGTGGAAAAACATGCAGTTCATGTGGAAAACCATTAGATGAAGGAGCAGCTTTTTGCACATATTGTGGAACGCCGGTGCCTGAGGAAAAAGAAGAAGAGAAAGAAGATCAGGAACAGGTAATAGAAGTGGAAGACAAAAATATTTGTAAAAACTGTGGAGCAAAAATAGAAGAAGGGAACCGTTTTTGCATTCATTGTGGAACGCCGGTAGAGGAATAAAAAGATGTATTGTGGAAAATGTGGAAAAGAAATAGAAGTAACGGAACGTTTTTGCAGACATTGCGGAGCAAAAAATGATTATTTTAAAGAAAATTTTAGTGCGGAAGATATTGTTCAGGGAATAAAAGACAGAAACGAAAAAGCGATTGAAGAGTTCTATGCGCTGACATATAAACAGGGATTTTCAGTTGCAATCCAAATTGTAAAAAATGAACAGGATGCAATGGAGCTACTGCAGGATGCATATCTATCTGCACTTACTAAAATGGAGCAACTGGAAAGTTCGGCAAAAATAAAAAGCTGGTTCAATTGTATTGTGGCAAATCGTTGCAGAGACTGGCTAAGAAAGAAAAAGGGACGTAATACGCAGCTTTTTGCAGAATTGGAAAATGACGAATATGACGAGGGAGTAGAGGATAGATTTGCTAATGAAAATATGCAGTTTTCTCCAGATGAATCAGTAGATTATGCAGAGACAAAACGATTGATGCAGGAAATTTTGGACAAGCTTCCGGAAGATCAGAGATTGTGTATCCTGATGTATTATTATGAAGAATTGTCAGTAGGAGAGATAGCACAGTCATTGGAATGCTCAACCGGGACGGTAAAAAGCCGGTTAAATTATGCGCGCAAAAAAATAAAAAATGAAGTAGAAGAACTAGAAAGAAAAGGTACAAAACTGTATGGTATTGCACCACTTCCATTTATTGTATGGATGTTGTCTTCAGAAGAAAAAACATTGGAAGTCAAAGCTTCTGGTTTAGAAAAGTGGAGACAATACGCTGCAAATTCTGAAGCAAAGCAAATAGCTGTGAAAAATGCAAAGACAGGATCCGATCACATCACAGAAAGCGCAATGGCAGGAGCGGGGCACATTGCAGAAAGTGCAAAAACAGGAGCAGGTCACATTGCAAAACGTGCAGTGGCAGGTATTGTCGCAGCAGCGGTGGTAGGGACAGGTGCTTATATTGGATACACAAAGTACATTGCAAAACCGACAGATACAAAACAGGAGCAGGTAAAGCAAGAAAACACTGCGAAGCAAGAAAAAGAAACGATACCGGAGTTTACTCTAACAGACGAGCAGAAAGAACAGATTCAGTATGCTGCAAGTATATTTATGAGAGCTGAGAGAGAAAAAGAAGGTTTATCGCAAAATGATAATTTCAATATTCAGATAAAAAAAGGAAAAGTGTCAGACCTGGTTATAGCGGAGGTAGCCAATTCGATTGTATATGAAGATGATAGCATAAAAAGTGAAGATGCTGATATTCAGGAAATGAATGAAGATGGAGCTGGTAATAAAAAGTTTTTAATGTTAGAAGAGTGCCAGAAATTTTTAGAGGATACATTTGAGTATAAAGCTGCAAATTGGGAAGAGGTGAACAAGATATTCGCCTCATCAGGGAATGCAGGAACAGATGTATTTGAAGCAGTGTATCAGGGTGAAAGTACTAAGAAATATAATAATGAAGAGCTATGTAAAGTAGTTCGATATGCACAAACAGGGAAAGACGAGTTCCATTTCTGGGCAGAAATTGAGTATGTACCATCAGATAATCCGGCAAATCAGAATGAACTTACAACACCAGGGATAATGGAGATAACTGCACATAGGAATGATAAGAGTAAAATTGGAGGATTTGTATTTGACAAGATTACATATAAACCCCATAAAAATAATCTTGTTGCTAGGAGCATAGAAAGTACAGTGAATCTTTTTACCAGAGTGAAAGAAAATTTTGATTTTAATAATCCTACAGGAACATACGATGTTAATTCTTTTTCGGATAAAGAAATTACTTCTTACATTAATTTTTTTATAGGGGATATGGGCGGAGAAACTGATAAGATTAAGTCTAAGTATAAAGAAATAATTGGTGATAGTGAAAGTGATGTTGCATATCAGATGAAAGTGAATGAATATAAAAAATTAGCTGAAGATACATTGGGAAGAACAAAATCTTTTAAAATAGCAGAGGTAGAGGAAACGGTAATTAAAGGGAATACAGTCCAATTTTGGCCATATGCATTGGAAACATATATATATATTGATCAAATAAACAGCGTTGAAAGTTTTGATGGAAATATAAAAATAGAAGGTACATTACGTCTAGGTGGAGAACAAAGCAAAGAAAATGAATACATTTTCAAAGCTCAGGGACACAGAGACAGCAAGAGTCAAACAGGAGTTGTTGTCAATAAGCTCGTAATATCAAACGAGTAAAATGAAAATAAAAACTTACATGATGGAGGAAGATAAAATGGCAAGATTTTGTGCAAAATGTGGGAAACAATTAGGGGAAATAGAAAATTTGCAAAGTGCTATTGAAGAATATAGTGATGGAAAGGATGTCAATGTTAGTAATATTAAAACGGACATTATAGTTGGAAATAAAAAAAAGATTGATAAAGAAGAATTGTCACAGACACTTGTAGATCAATATATGGTATCGCAGGAAGAAGCAGAAAAAGCATCTGCGGCTTATATTGTAGATGGAAATATAGTTTTTAAAAGTGGTAATTCGGTAGTAAAAGAAATATCTACACAATTTGTAGTCGCAAAAATTAATATGAAATGGTATTTAGTTTATTTACAATAAATGAATTAAAAATTAAAACCGATAGGGTAGTTCAATCGTCATATAAGTATCACAAGAAAGTATAGGAGGTGCTTATATGACATGGGACGAATGGGTGCGTAAGGTCTTAAAAGATATTTTGGAAGAACAGTTTTCTTCCAGAGATATTATGCAAAAGTTGTGGAGGCGAATAAGAGAAAAAATGTTATAAGCAATACAAAGCAAGGAGATGAAAATTCATGAGAATTATGAAAAAAATTATTCTCTATCTTATCAGCGGAATATTATTATTTGGCGTTGGATATGTTGGCTATGGAATTACCACACAGTATATTATGCCAAAAACTGAAAAAACGAGTGAAAAAGAGGTGGCAAAAACAAAAGAAGACAAAAAAGAAAAGAAAACATCTAAAATAAAAGAGAAAAGAGAAGGAGAAGAAGAACAACAACAATCAGATGAATGGAAGGAGGCCTATGTTGAATGGATCAATAATCAAAAGGAAGGGGCCACTTTTAAATTATGCTATGTGAATGAAGATACTATTCCGGAAATTATTTCGCTTGGTGAGAGTATGTCAGATGGAACAACATTTGCAACCTATGCTAATGGTCAAGTTCAGGAAGAAAATGTATGGGGCATGGGAGTCTCTTATGTAGAAGGGAGGAATGTATTGGATGATGGTGGCGGAAATATGGGAAACTACTATGATCACATTTATACTATTCGGAAAGGAAAATGGGTTCAGATCGCAAAGGGAGAATATGGAATCGGCGATAATACGGAATTGGATGTAGAGGATGAATCAAATTATAGTTACACCTGGAATGGTAAGAAAATGTCCAAAGAGAACTATGAAAAGAATCTCAAAAAAATTTATGATAAAAAATCTGCAACGAATTTAGATGATAGTTATAAGTGTGTTTCAGCAGAAGAACTTATAAATGAGCTTATTGGATCTGATGAAGAGACAACATTTGATTCTGCAAAAGATAAATCAATGAAACAGATGGAAGAATAAGTAGCGGATGAGGAGGCAATGTGAAATGACGAAAGAGAAAAATGTCAGTAATGCTATATTAAGAAAAATAACCTTGATTTTTACTGTGGCAGTTTTGATGGTGACTTGTGTCAACCTGAAACCGTTGCATGTTAATGCTGCTTCTAAACCAGTAAGTAAAGTATATTGCTGCTTATATAAGAGCGGTAAATTAGTAATTTCTCAGAAGAAGATCAAACCACAAAAAGGAAAGAAAGTACTGGAGAATAAAAAGCTTGCAAAGCCAAGTCAGTTGAAGAATCGCAACAAGATTAAGACAGTTGATTTCAAGGGAAAAGTAAGACCAAAGAGTTGCCAACAGTGGTTTGAAGATTGTAAGAACATAACAAAAATTTCAAATATAAAGAATTTTGACACCAGTCAGTGTACAAATACAGCAAATATGTTTTGGGGATGCCGGAAATTAAAAAGTCTGGATGTAAGCAGATTTAATACAGCTAAAGTAAAAGATATGAGTGCTATGTTTTACAGATGCAAATCATTGAAAAAAATAGATGTAAGCAAATTTAAGACTTCAAAAGTTAAGTTTATGGGTGCAATGTTTGGTGATTGTATATCATTAGAAAAATTGAATCTCAAGAATTTTAAGACAGGTGCGGTAATAGAAACGGCATATATGTTTGAAAATTGTTATAAGCTGAAAAGCTTAGATGTCAGTAAGTTTAATACAAAAAATGTTGAATACATGGATGCTATGTTCCATAATTGTAAATCACTGACAAATTTGAAGATTAAGGGATTTAAAACATCAAAAGCTATTAGTATGTATGCGATGTTTGAAGGATGTAAATCCTTGAAAGAACTTGATCTTTCAAGTTTTAATACCGCAAAAACAACGACGATGGTAAGAATGTTCCGCAATTGTGTGTCACTTCAAAAATTAAATATTAGCAAATTTAATACATCTAAAGTACGTGGGATGGGTGCGATGTTTGAAGGATGTAAAGCTCTAAAAAGCCTGAATTTAAGTAGTTTCAATACATCTAAGGTAGAAAGTATGGAATCTATGTTCAGTGAATGTCGATCTTTGAAAAGTCTGGATTTGAGCAAATTTAATACATCTAAGGTAGAAAGTATGGAATCTATGTTCAGTGAATGCCGATCTCTGGAAAATTTGAATTTAAATGGATTTAATACAACCAAAGTGACGAACATGGGAGAAATGTTCCTATGGTGTAAATCTCTTAAGAACTTGGATTTAAGTAGTTTTAATACATCTAAGGTTAACAATATGCTGGAGATGTTTGCTTTATGTAAAGGACTTGAAAAACTTGATATAAGTAATTTCACCATCAAAAATAACTGTAATCTACAATGGATGTTTGATGAGTTTTCAGCAAATGGAGTTGTGCGAATCAATCAGAAAGCGAAAAAAGCAATTGAAAATAACGGGGGTTCTGACAGTTCATATGTAAAACATTGGGAAATTGTTGATGAAAAATAAAAAAATTTAATTTTTTAAAACCGATTGCATTGTTCATTCGTCATATAAACAGAAACAAAAAATTACTATTTAGTAGAAAGAAGAGGTAAGACGAATGAACAATGTAATTTACAAGTATTTAGGAGAATTTGACAGAAAGAGATATTTACTGAGAGTTGTTGTAGGAATTTGCTTTGGTATTGTAGGCATAATCTATCAGATATCTTCGCAAATTAATGCTGATCCGGCGGAGACTTTTTTAAAATTTACTTTTATAGCAGAATGTTTCATATATGGAATTTATTTCATTTTGAAAATAAGTAAAGTTTTACGAGGCGGAATTATTGGTTTTGACATGATAGGGCTGTTAGTAATAATAGTCGCAATTATGCTTGGTTGTATTATCGGCGGTATTATCGGTGGAATATTATTTGCTATTGATACAGTAAGGCTTGTTATCGATTTCAGTAATAGTGGACAGGAAACTAAGAAACAGAATATATAACAGATGGATAGAATATTTTGATGTGCATAAGGAAAGTTAGGAGGAAATAACGATGAAGAAAAAAGGAAAGTTATTAAGAAGTTTGGCAGTATTACTGCTTGTAATGGTATGTGCAGCGTTGAATCCGAAAATAGCAAAAGCAGCGGCTGATAATTATACGCCGGAGAAAGCAAAGATAGTTAAGGTGGGAGGTGAAAAATTATATGAAAAAGGAAAAAATGAAAAGCATGATACGAGATATTATAAGTTTACAGTTCCAAAAGATATAGGAAATAAGTGGATTAATATATATATAATTAATAGAGATGATAGTGCGATTTATCCGACATTGTACAATAATAAAATGCAAGAATTGGATGCTAGCCGTTATGGAGTTGAAAGAGACGACTCAGTAGTATTTCATAATGCAATAGATGCATCAGCTCATTCAAAAGATATGGTAAAATTAAAAGCGGGGAGTACATATTACCTCAGTGTGTCGAGCTGGGAGGAAAAAGATTTTGAACTTTGTATTAAAACAGTAGCTGATGACAATTGGGGAAGTATTGAAAAAGCACCGGAAATTAAATGTAATACATGGAAAAAAGGTGTATTAGAATATGATGATGATGTTGATAGATATTTTGTAAAACTTCCGAAAGATAAAAAAGAGCACGCATTTATAGTAAGTTCGGACAGAGATATTACGGCAGCGTTTGAAGATGTAAATGGAGTCTATAAAGATGACATTGATATTGATGCAAATGAAACTAATAATGAGTATAGAGAAATCGGTAGAGGACAAAGAGTTTATATTAAAATTGATGGTAGTGAGTATGCAAATTATAAAATCAAAGTAACCTCTCCAACACCAAAGAAAACTATTTCAATCCTAAAAGTATCTAAGTGCAAAAAAGGCATGAAAGTGGTCAAAGGAAAGACAATCAGTAAAGCAAATGTTAAAGTCACAGTTAATGGTAAAGCATACAAGACAGTAAAATCAAATGCAAAGGGTAATTTTGCTGTAAAGACTAAGAAGTTAAAAGCAGGACAAAAAATCAAAGTCACAGTATCCAAGTCCGGATATAAGACAAGGACAAGTGGAACAATTAAAGTAAAAAAGAAATAAGAATATTTATGATAAAGTAAGGAAAAGGTTATGATTAAAAAAAGAGTTTTATGTTTAATTTTGTGTTGTGTGTTAATTGGTATGTTAATTCCAATTAACAGTTTAAAAAATGTATGTGCTCAAGATACATATAATGAAGCAGAAGTTTTAGATGCAATTGCAGACGATTGGATTGCAACTTGTGAAGAAACTGAATTATATGCAACTCACGGAATCGCATTGTTTTCATTGGAGAATGTAGGAATTAAAAGTGTTCTGCCCACGGAAAACATTCAAGAAACAGCGAAATTCGCAGTTGAATTATCTACGAAAACATATAAAGAACTCTTGAAAGGAGAAGAGGCCAAAGAAAAATTTGAAAAATGTACAAAAATTATTGCGTCAGAAACTTCAAAAGAACTTATAAATACTGCGGCATCAAGTATAGAAAAAATGATTTCAAATAATGAAGTCGGCAAAGCAGGAACTATAATTGATAATATAGTAAAATATGGAACATATACACTCGTAATTAATGAATGCGAATCTGCAAAATATTATTTTAATGCAGCTAAAAGTAAAGAAAATCTTAATGAAAAAAGATTACTTATGGCTCAAGGTGTAAAAAGTGCGATAGAAGGATGTGGATCTATTAGTACAGATGTTGATGGTTTAAAAAAGAATTCCGGGATGTCGGAACAACAGCAAAGAACATTTTTACTGGAAAATGCAGCAAAATTGACAATAGCTCTCGCAAGTGGTGGTGTAGAAATTTTATTAGAAGGTATTTATCAAGCAGGTAAGATAGGAATTAATATATGTTTAACACAAATGCCAAATGAATTTTATACATTTAAATTAGATAAATATATAGACGATATTTCAATTGTTGATAAAGATAGAGATGCTTTTTTAACTTTGCTTTCTAATAAGTATAATAAATATGAATACGCCTTTAATAATGGCTCTGTAGAATTAACAAAATATAATGGACATTTGGCAACATCAGAAGAAGATAAGAATCCTCAAATTCCAAGAAACAAATATGGATTGGTTGTTAATAAAATCGGATCCGAATTTTTAAATGATGATGATAAGGTCGAAAATGTAGAATATCCAGAATCTATAACTGAAATTGCTAGAAATAGTATAGTTGGCTGTAAAAAATTAAAAAAAATTACAATTCCATCAAGCGTAAAAAACATTCATTCAATAGTTAGCAATTGTAATAATTTAGAAGAAATAAATTATAATGCGATAGAAGCAGCGGATTTTAATGATCCAATAATTCGTGATTGCGCTTCTGATTTTACAGTTAATATTAATGAGAATGTAAAGAAAATTCCAAGAAGTTTCATTACACATTGTGGGATTAGTAAAATAGAATATCCGGAGGGTGTAGAGGAAATTGGGAATGGTAGCCTTGTTGAATGCCCAAAATTAAAAAAAGTTACAATCCCTTCAAGTGTTAAAAACATTCATCAAGTTATACAAAATTGCAATAATTTGCAGCAAGTCAATTATAATGCGGTAAATGCGAATGAGTTTTATGATTCAATTATAGCAAATTGTTCTTCAAATTTTTATGTGAAAATAGGTGATAATGTAGAGAAAATCCCACAAAGATTTATTGTTGATTGTGGTATTGAAAAAATTGAATTTCCTGAAAAATTGAAATCGCTTAGAGTAAATTGGAGTGAAAATCTTTCTTGTTTGCAGGAAGTAATAATAAATAATATAAATTGCAATCTTGAAGATAATGAGGACCTTTTTCCTAATCAGGCAAAGATATATGGATATATTGGTTCTTCAGCTGAGAAATATGCAAAAAAATATAATAGAATATTTTCAGCACTAGATTGTAATTTTATTGTAAATACACCTTCAAATTATATTTATGATGGAAAAAGTCATAAATGGGATCCAGAAGTGAGTGATAAATCAGGAAAACTGTTGGAAAAAGATAAGGACTACACTGTGGCTTATGATACTTTGGATTTAAAAAATGCAGGAACTATTAAAGTTATAATAAAGGGTAAGGGAAATTATGCAGGAGAAAAGGAAATAAATTATCACATTAAGCAAAGAAAAGTAACGCTTTTAAGTGCATCTGATGAAAAATCATATGATGGTCAGCCATTAACAAATGGAAATATTAAAGAATCTGGAGATGGTTTTGCAGAAGGCGAGGGAGCAACATATACAGTAACTGGAAGCCAGACCGAAGTAGGAACAAGCAAAAATACATTTGGCTATAAATTAAATGCAAATACAAACGCAGATAATTATGCAATTACTACAGCAGAAGGAACGCTGACAGTTACTGAGAAAAAGCATACACATACATATAAAGAAGTCATTACAAAAGCAACACCATCTAAGAATGGAAGTAAGATTACAAAATGTACAGAATGTGGTGATATTCAGAAAAAAGAAGTAATTGCATATCCAAAGAAGGCTACCTGTGCAACGGAGTATGTATACGATGGAAAGACTAAAAAACCAGAAGTAACAGTTACAGATGCCAATGGAAAGAAAGTATCAAAGTCAGAGTATGCTTTGTCATATACGGGTAATTGTAAAAATGTTGGAACATATACAGTAAAGATTACATTTAAGAATAATTATGCAGGAACGCTGAAAAAGACATTTACTGTTGTACCAAAAGGAACGAATTTGAAGTCAGTAAAATCTGGCAAAAAACAGATGGCAGTTCAGTGGAGTAAGCAAAATATACAGACAACAGGGTATCAGTTACAGTATGCAGCAGATAAATCATTTAAGAAAAATCTTAAAGCAGTAACTATAAAAAATAACAAAGTTACATCTAGAAAGATCAGTAAATTAGTAGGAAAGAAAAAATACTATGTCAAAATACGCACATATAAGAAAGTGGCTGGAAAGACATATTATTCAAAATGGTCAACGGTAAAAAGTGTAACGACAAAGAAGTAAAAGCAGTTAAGATTAAGAAATAATTATATAAGAGCCGTTCATATCATTTTGACAGGAAAGATATGAACGGCTCTTACGAAAAAAGAGGAACAAAAATGAGGAAAAAGAAGAGAAACACAGTATTCAGAGATTTACTGACGCTGTGTCTGACCGTAGCACTCGTATTAGTTATGCCACAGCCAGTGTATGCCGCCGGAAACAAGCCAACCAGTATGACATTAAATATGTCTCATAAAACAATAGATTTAAATAGTACTTACCAGATCAAAGTGAAAACGGTAAAGCCCAAAAAGGCAAGTAAGGCAGTATCGTATAAAACAAGTAATTCCAAAATAGCAAGTGTATCTGCAAAGGGCATTGTCAAAGGCAAAAAAGAAGGAACCGTCAAAATCACGGTTCAGTCCAAGGCAAACAAGAAACTGAAGAAAACAGTAAAGATTACGGTAAAGCGACTGCGCCCATACAGCTTGTCACTTAATAAGCAGGAATTGAACCTACAGATAGGTGAGAATACTCGTCTGATAGCAACGGTAAAAGCACAGAGCCCGGTAGTATGGTCAACAACTGATCCGGAGATTGCAGCCGTTGATAAAAATGGAAAAGTCACAGCGAAAAAAGATGGCACTGCAATGATTACCGTAAAGACCTCAAAGAAAAGCTACAATGAGAAAGCACTTGTAAAGACTTGTAAAGTAACAGTGACTCATACACATAATTATGTGATTGAAAAATACGTGAAAGCCACCTGCACAGAAAATGGTTATGAAGATCTGCGCTGTACTATTTGCAAGGATTCGCAGTACAAAGTGCTTCCGGCCACCGGACATGATTACAAAATCACTGCGCAAAAAGCTGCAACGTGTACAGAAGATGGTTATAAAACATATCAATGCAGTCGGTGTGAGAAAACAGAAAAGACAATCCTACCAGCCATTGGTCATAAACAGGAAAAGCAAAAAGAAGATTTGGAATATGTTTATTATAAATGCAAAAATTGTGGCGAAGAGAAAAAAGAATATAATGACAAAGAATATACGATTGATTTAGGTAATGGTGAAACCACAATCGTTTTTGGACATTACAATCTAACAATGCCAAATGAAATCCTTGAAATATGTAATCAAAAAAGAGAACTTTTTGATCTCAATCCATTAGAGATGGTAAAAAATAATTGTGAATTACAAATAACAGCAAATTTACGAGCAGTAGAATTGTCATATAATTATGATAATTTACATACTAGACCAAACAATGAATATGTATTAGATTCATTTAATTTTGTTTTTGGTGAAAATGTTGCGCCTGGTAATATAAATGTATCATCAGAAAAAATTTGTAAAAATTGGTTTTCTTCGCCAGAACATAATGAGTTAATTGTAAATAATAGTCCAAGAACAATTGCTATTTCTGTCTTTTCCAAAAAAAGAAGTAATGGAACATATTATAATTATTTTGTTCAATTATTTTCAACTCATTCATTGGAAATGTGGGATTAAAATAATAAGGAATGTTTGGAAGGTTTTGAAAGAGAAGAGACTATTTGCAGAGTTGAGCATGGAGAGTGAACGGATAATATATTTAATCTGCAGGTAGTTGATAACAAGAGCCAACTATAGTGAAAGAGGTAACAGTTTATGCAAAGTACGAATGATAAAGTTCTAAAAAAATGGAAAAACATCCTAAGTATATTGTTAGCGGTCCTGTTAATGAATCAGGGAATTGTGGCAGAAGCCGCACCGGGAGCGCAGACGGCGATATCAAATATGAAGAGTTCAAGTGTGGAGATAACTCAAGACACAGAGGCTCAAGAATCCAATTTACAGAAGCCGTCTGACACAGAGATTACCAAATGTATGTCGATTACAGAAGGCAGACTGACTATATCGTGGAAAAATGTAGGCAGTGACGGCTATGAACTGGCTCTTTCCAAGAATAAAGATTTTCCGGAAGAGGAGCAGCTTATTTACACATATGGAGCTGAAAGATCAAAAGCTGCACTAAAAGATCTGGATTATGATGCCATGTATTATTTCCGGGTACGTACCTTTAATGATGCTGGTGAGGAAAAGATATATTCTCAGTGGTCAGAAGTAAGCTCCTATATAGTAAATGGACATGCATACGTTTGGTATCGGCAGAAAGTGCCAACCTGCACAGAAGAAGGCATGGAATACGAAAAGTGCAAAAGGTGTTGGGAAGAAACCGGACAGACAAGAATAATCCCGGCATTAGGGCATAAATACCATTGGGTGAATGATGGGAAAAATTTATCTTATATTTGCGAAAGATGTAATGAAGTAAAGGAAACAAAGCCGGTAATTGTAATGCCACAATCTTTCAGCTTAAATACAGGAAAACAAACGCTGGGTGTAAGAGGCACCTATAAGATTTATCTCAAAACAGTAGTACCGATAAATGCAGACAAATCTGTTATTTATCAATCCAAAAATAATAAAATTGCAACGGTTAGCAGTAGTGGTATCATAACCGGAAAGAAACCAGGCAAAACAAAGATTGTAGTAACAGCAACGCGAAATAAAAGACTGAAAAAAATTGTCACGATCGAAGTGAAAAATTTGAAACCAACAAAACTTACACTGAATACTAGAAGTGTAAAAGTAAAGTATGGCGATAAATATCAGCTTATCGTAAAAGTAAATCCACGGACGATGCGGTGCCCGGTGATATTTTCTTCGAATAATAAAAAAGTTGCAACCATAGATAAACACGGCGTAATAAGAGGAAAGAAAGCTGGAACAGCGACGATCATCGTCCGTACAAAATACAAAAACAAAAAAGGTAAATACTTATATCAAAAATGCAAAGTAAAGGTTTCGCATAATTATAAGCTGATAAAATCAGTAAAATCAACTTGTGAAAAAGATGGTTATAAAAAATATAAATGCGGCTGCTGCAACAAAACATCCACAACGAAATACAAAAAGTTAGGACACAAGTGGAAAACGCTTGAAGAAACAAAGCCGACTTGTGAAAACATTGGATATAAGAATGAAGAGTGTAGCAATTGCCATAAAGTTAGAACGACTTATTTAAAAGCAACAGGTCACGATTATGCTACGATCATCGAACAGAAAAAGCCAACCTGTCAGGAAAAGGGCTATACAGTATATGAATGCAAAAATTGTGACAAAGTCAAAAAAGTAGAAGTTCCGGTTGTAGATCATAAGTATTCCATTACGGTAGAAAAGAAAGAAGCTATGGAAGAGGAAGACGGCTATCTTATCACACAATGCCAATATTGCGGGAAAACAAAAAGACAAACACTCACAGTAGACAGGACATACACCATAGACCTCGGTGACGGAAAGACAACAACTGTTGTTGGACATTATGAAAGAGAAATGGAAGAAGAAATGTTTAATGCTGTAAATCAATATAGAAGAGAAAATAATATACCAGAATTAAAAAAAGGTAGTGATAAATTAAAAACTGCTGCTGATATTCGTGGATATGAAATTAGTTATTATTTTGATCATGATAGACCAAATGGAGAAAGAGCTTTAATATCATTTAAACATACAACACATTGTTGTGGTGAAAATATTGCAAGAGGGCAAAAATATGTTGAAAAAGCTATGATTGATTTTAAAAACTCTTCAAAACACAATGCATTAATGTTATTAGAATATCCACAGGTTTTATCTGTTAGTGTATTTGCAAAATATGAAGGAACTGTAAATGGCAAAAAACAATATTCTTTACATTATGTTCAATTTTATGGAAGATATCTTTATTCTTGGCAACAATAATCAATCATACACATTTCGTGAAATTATTTCACGAAATGTGTATTTCTTTTTTGAAAAAATATCCCAAAAAACTAGAACCAGGCTTCAAAAAATCTGTGAATCTCTTGAAATATTCCCGCAACCGTGTATAATAAACTTTGTTCGGTAATTTTGAACATAAAGTATAATAATAGAAAACTTCAGGACGAAAATATATCCCGGAGGTGATAGGGTGGATATCGGAAAGAAATTGAAAGAACTGCGTTTGCAAAATGACTTGACGCTGAATGATCTGGCATCCAGAAGCGAGCTGTCAAAAGGCTTTCTGTCCCAGGTGGAGAGGAATCTGACAACGCCGAGTATCGCAACGCTGGAAGATATTCTGGAAGCGCTTGGAAGTAATCTGTCAGACTTTTTCCATGAGGAAGAAGAGCATCAGATTGTATTCGGACAGCAGGATTTTTTCGTGGATGAACAGGAAGGTTTTCAGATTGAGTGGATTGTGCCTAATGCACAAAAGAACCAGATGGAGCCTATTATTTTAACATTGGCGCCACGTCAGAAAAGCCGGGAAGTGTCGGCGTTTCAGGGAGAAGAATTTGGCTATGTATTAAAAGGCAGCATAACAATTGTGCGTGGCAAGAAGAAATATAAAGTAAAGGCGAAGGAAACGTTTTATATGGATGGTTCCAGAAGCCATTATTTATATAATCATGGAAGCGGGGAAGCAAAAGTATTGTGGATCACCAACCCGCCGATGTTTTAAACAGACGAGAACGATAAAAGGCTGAGATGTTATGGCTGACAGATTATAGAAGGGAGACGTGAGATGGAAGAGAATAAGATCATTGAATTCCGCAACATTGTCAAAAGCTTTGACAGCCAGGTTGTGCTAAAAGGAATCAATCTTGACATTTATGAAAATGAATTTGTAACACTGCTCGGGCCAAGTGGCTGCGGTAAGACAACACTTCTTCGGATTCTGGGAGGATTCCTGGAAGCAGATGAAGGAAGTGTGATTTTTGATGGCGAGGAGATCAGTAATAAGCCGCCGTATGAGCGGGAGCTGAACACGGTGTTTCAGAAATACGCACTCTTTCCACATCTGAGTGTTTATGAAAATATTGCATTTGGGCTTAAGATAAAAAAAGTCGGAAAAGACATCATTGACCAGAAAGTCATGAAGATGTTAAAGCTTATCGGACTGGAAGGATTTGAAAACAAGAATACAACACTGCTCTCAGGAGGCCAGCAGCAGCGTGTTGCAATTGCAAGAGCGCTTGTCAATGAGCCGAAAGTGCTGCTTCTTGATGAGCCGCTTGCTGCGCTTGACCTGAAACTCAGAAAAGAGATGCAGTATGAGTTGAAACGGATCCAGCAGGAGGTCGGTATCACCTTTATTTTCGTAACACATGATCAGGAAGAGGCACTTACGATGTCGGATAAGATTGTTGTTATGAAAAATGGTGAGATCCAGCAGATCGGTTCGCCGCAGGATATTTACAATGAACCGGCAAACCGTTTCGTAGCAAACTTTATCGGTGAAAGCAACATTTTATCAGGAACGATGATTGATGATTATAAAGTCATGTTTGATGATATTGTATTTGACTGCGTGGATTATGGATTTAAGAAGAATGAAAAAGTAGACGTTGTCATCCGTCCGGAAGATATTGATATTGTAGATGTAAAAGACGGCAAGATGACCGGAGAAGTTTTGAGTGTGCTGTTCAAAGGTGTTTATTATGAAATCATGGTGGAGACAGTTCCGGGAACCAGCGTTACGGTAAATATGCGTGTCATCCGCAACCACGAAGTGACAAGTGAAGACGGAAAAGAAAAAATCAGTGCAAACAACTTCTATGTTGATGTTGACGATGTGGAAGAAATGGATGATAAAGAGATTATCGCGTTCTCCAATGCGCAGGCATGGGAAGTAGAGACAGATGATTATATATCCATTGCAAAAGTAGAATACGAACTGGAGAAAGAAGAAGGACAGTATCCGGTTACATTTACAACCGCAGATGGAACAAGCATCGAGAGAACGATCTTTGTAGTCAACCAGCCGTTCGTTAAGAATGAAAAGGCAAATGAAGCGGTTATGGCGTTCAATTTCTTCAAAACAGTAGATGAGATCAATGATTCACAGGCATTGGATACAGATCTGAAAACATGGGCAAATGCACAGGGCTGGAAGTTAAGTGATGAAGATCAGAGTGTGGACATCAGCGTAGATTATGACTTTGAACCGGAAGAAGTGACAGAAGGTGTATATCAGATCACATTTTCAACAACCGGTCGCGAATTTAAGATCCATACAACTGATTATTCGGAGGAAGGACAGGAGGTCGGCCTGACATTCTTCCCGGAAGATATTCATGTCATGTCAAAGGTGGTGTACTAGATGAAACGTTTTCAGCAGCTTGCATGGCCGTATATCGTGTGGGCAGTGATGATGCTTGTTCTTCCGATGGCACTGATCGCACTGTATTCTGTAATGAATCAGGGCAACAGCATCATTTCTTTCTCGTTCACACTGGAACATTATGCCAAATTTTTTACCGATCCGGATTTCTTATTAATCCTCTGGCGTTCCATACTGATTGCGGTGAAGACAACCGTTTTATGTCTGCTTCTCGGCTATCCGATCGCATATTATATAGCAAGAAGCACAGAAAAAGTACAGAATGTATTGATTTTATGCATTACACTGCCGATGTGGATCAACATGCTTGTGCGAACATACGCATGGATCGGACTTCTGAGCAACGGTGGTATTTTTCAGAAAATACTTGGATTTTTCGGACTTGGAAATGTAGAGCTTCTCTATACAGAGGGCGCCGTACTGCTCGGTATGGTATATAACTTCCTTCCGTTTATGATCCTGCAGATCCAGACGTCCTTAAGCAAGATGGATTATTCGCTGATCGAAGCAAGTGCGGATCTCGGGGCCAGTCCCGCACAGACTTTCCGCAGAATTACTTTGCCACTTTCCATGCCGGGAGTAATTAATGGAATTACGCTTGTATTCCTTCCGGCAGTCAGCTCGTTCTTTATTCCGAAGCTGCTTGGAGGCGGTCAGTATTTCCTCATCGGAAATATGATCGAAAACCAGTTTATCACAGTCGGAGAGTGGAATTTCGGAAGTGCGGTGTCTATGATCATGGCGATTATTATGATGCTTTTGATGATGGCTGTACGGAAAGTAGAGCAGCATAATCAGGGCGGAAAGGGGGTATAAAAGATGAAACAAAAGAAACGACGGATCGGGAAGATCTTGATGGTACTTTCAGTCATCTTTTTCTACCTTCCGATATTATATATGATTATTTTTTCATTTAACGATGGAAAATCACTGACAAGCTTTACCGGATTTTCACTGCGCTGGTACCGGCATATGCTGGATTCCAGCGATATGATGGAGGCGCTCTCTACAACATTCAGTGTGGCGGTGCTGGCTACAATTATTTCCACAATTGTAGGAACAATTTCTGCAATTGGAATAAGTAAGTCAAAAAAAGTTGTGCGTGATCTGATGGATCAGGTCAATAATCTGCCGCTTATGAACCCGGAAATTGTAACAGCGATTGGATTTATGCTGTTATTTATCACATTCCGTGTGGAAAAAGGCTATGTGACGATGCTGCTTGCGCACATTGCATTCTGTATCCCATATGTCATGCTTTCCGTGATGCCGAAGATCCGCTCACTGGATCCGAACCTGGCAGATGCGGCAATGGACCTCGGGGCAACACCGTGGCAGGCTCTGACGAAAGTTATTGTGCCACAGATCACACCGGGAATCGTGTCCGGAGCGCTGATTGCATTTACCATGTCCGTAGATGATTTTATCATTTCTTATTTCGTAACCGGACGAGGTGTAAAGAACTTAAGTATTATGGTGTATACAATGAGCAAACGAGTGAATCCGAGCATTAACGCGATTTCTACGCTTGTTGTTGTGATTATTACGATCGTACTTCTGGTGATCAATATCATGCCAATGCTGGCAAGCAAAAGAAAGAAGACAGATGTAGTCAGAAGAAGGAGAATGTGGATACCGGTCACAGCCGTCTGTGCGGCGCTGGTTGCGGTCATATGTGTTGCGCAGTTCGGTGGAGCACAGAACAAACGTCCGTTTGAAGGACAGACACTCAGGATTTATAACTGGGGAGAATATGTCGGTGAACATATCATTCAGGACTTTGAAAAAGAAACCGGTGCGAAAGTTATGCTGGAGAACTTTGATTCCAATGAACAGATGTACATCAAAGTCGCAAATAAAGAAGCGTATGATATTCTCGTTCCGAGTGATTATATGATTGAGCGTCTGATTTCCGAAGGATATTTACAAAAACTGGATAAATCAAAGCTGACCTGTATGGATAAGCTGAATAAAGCGGTCAAAGGACTGCCGTATGATCCGAAAAATGAATATTCGGTTCCGTATTTCTGGGGAACTGTCGGGATTGTCTATGACAAGACAAAGGTATCCGAAGAAGATTTGAAAAAAGAAGGTTATAACATTTTCCTGGATCAGAAATACAAAGGAGATATTTACCTGTATGATTCAGAGAGAGATTCTTTCATGATGGCGTTAAAGGCACTTGGATATTCGATGAATACCAGTGATCAGGGAGAGATTGATAAGGCTTACCAGTGGCTTCTGAAATGCGTGGGAACGATGAAGCCGGAGATCGTGACGGATGAGATCATCGATAATATGGCACAGGCGAGAAAAGCGCTGGGACTTATCTATTCCGGAGATGCAACTTATGTCATGGCGGAAAATCCGAAAATGGGATACTATCTTCCAGACAGCGGAACAAACCAGTGGTCCGATGCGATGGTTATTCCAAAAAATGCCAAAAACGTTGATCTTGCGCATGCATTTATCAATTATGCAAGTGACTACGACGGCGCATATGATAACTCCAGCTATGTTGGCTATACATCTGCCAACAAAAAGGTTATGGAGGATTTACACGGCAAAGGTGGCGAGTTCGAAGGAATCGACGCATATATTCCGAGAACGGATAATAAAAAAGATGAAGTCTTTGAATACAATGAGAAGACGAAGAAGATCATCAGCAATCTGTGGAGCAAAGTGAAGATTGCAGCAAGTAATAAGTAGATAGGTTTTTTGCACATCCAATATATGTAAGTATTGGCAATGGGAAAGCTTGCTGCAGGTAATAAGTGAATAGAGATTCTCGGATTAAGGAATGGACTGAGAAAAGGAATAAGAGCCTGACTTCAAAGTGATAATCCATAAAATAATGGAAATAGCTTAAGTAAGTTCAGGCTCTTGTAGTATGCATTATTAATATAACCGGTCGTTAATGTACTGAAGAATTTGAAAATTATATTTTAACACAGTTCAAACAGTTTCTGTCATATTAATCCCTCGACTGTGAAGAAAAGTCTGTAAATAAGATTCTTCTATGATAATGAAGAGCGAAAAGCTCCCGGTATCAAGGAAATTACAGATCCTCGGAAAACATCGCCGTACTCCGCTTCAGAATTCCTTTCATATATGCAATTGCAGTTCCGTAGTTTGTGATCGGTACACCGGCATCTTCTGCACATTTCAGACGGTATTTCATTTCACGCTCATTCAGTGTGCATCCACCACAGTGAATAATTAATTGATACTTATCCACATCCGGTGGAAATTCTGTTCCACTCTTGAAATCAAATTCCACATTTTCCCCCGTGTATTCACGAATCCAGTTCGGAAGCTTTACCGTTCCGATATCTTCGCACTGACGGTGGTGTGTACAACCCTCACAGATGAGGATACGGTCACCGTCTGAAAGTTTATCAAGTGCACTGGCACCGCGTACAACCGTATCCAGATTTCCTTTATATCTTGCAAATAAGATTGAAAAAGAAGTAAGCGGTATATCGGCAGGTGTCAGCTTGGAGACTTTTGCAAATGCCTGGCTGTCAGTGATGACAAGCGAAGGCTTTGTCCCGAGCTTTTTTAGGGTTTCTTCCAGTTCGGAATCCCTTGTAACAATCGCCGTAGCACCACAGTCTAAAATATCCCGGATTGTCTGCTGCTGTGGGAGAATCAGTCTGCCTTTTGGCGCGGCCTTATCGATCGGAACGACAAGCACAACAAAATCTCCGGGGTGGATCAGATCTGCTACGATCCGGTGGCCATTGTCATCGGACGGGGCAAGGGAAGCAATCTTTTCTTTCAACTCATAAATGTGATCCATATCAGAGGCACTGACAAAAAAAATCAGATCTTCCTGGATACCGTATTTTTCAGCAGTTTGTCTTCGAAGTGCTGTTATGGAAGTATTTGGTGCGGAAGTGACTCTGTAACCGTCTGTATTTTGGATTTGCGTATCACTGGTAAGCAGATCCGTCTTATTAAACACAAGCAGAAATGGAATTTCTTTCGCTTGGATTCGTTTTAAGATAGCCTCATCTTCCGGTGTCATACCAAGAGTGGCATCCATAACAAGAACAGCAATATCTGTTTTATTCAATATCTGATAAGCTTTCTGCACACGGAGCGCTCCAAGTTCACCCTCGTCATCAAGCCCCGGTGTGTCAATCATGACAACCGGACCAAGCGGAAGAAGCTCCATCGCCTTTAAAACCGGATCAGTGGTCGTTCCCTTTACATCTGATACAATCGCCAGATCCTGCCCGGTCATGGCATTGATCACACTGGATTTTCCGGCATTCCTGCGCCCGAATATCCCGATGTGTACACGCTCTGCGGAAGGTGTATTGTTCATACTCATAAAGAAATCCTCCTTCTGTGGATAAATTGTGTGGATGAGTTGTGGATAAACAAAAGGTAAAAAAAGGGGACGGGGATTTTCTAGAAAAGCCCCGTCCCCTTTTTTAGAATCTAAAATCGCGGCGGTTATCTTCGCGGATAAGTTTTAAATTCTCCAGTACCGTCTTGCGTACCTGCTCATTCGGAACATTCAGCACTTCCTTATCGATCAGCTTGTCACCGATCGCTTTCGTTGCCGGTGAAGCGTAGTCCATTAAGTACTCTTCCAGTGTCATAAGTGCATTCGGGTGGCAGCAGTTCTGGATCTGTCCACTCTTACACAGAGACATGAAGCGGTCGCCGGTTCTTCCGGCACGGTAACAGGCGGTGCAGAAACTTGGAATATAATCCATCTGCATCAGCCACTGTACGACTTCGTCCAGCGTACGGTTGTCAACGACATCAAACTGTTCGGATTTTGCATCTTCCGGTTCCGGTTCACAATATCCACCAACGCTGGTCTTGGAACCACCACTGATCTGGGAAATACCAAGGTGAAGAACACGTTCACGGGTGTTCATTCCTTCACGTGTGGAGATGATCATGCCTGTGTACGGAACCGAGATACGGATACATGCAACAATTTTTGCAAATGTATCATCATCGATTCCATTTGTAAATGAGCTGGAATCAATATCATCTGCATCACGCAGTCGCGGCACGCTGATCGTGTGCGGACCAACGCCGAATGCAGCTTCCAGATGTTCTGCATGCATCA
>UMEO01036029.1_pt1 | contig 35239 bp, 33 predicted proteins | sample 1964781 | NCBI WGS metagenome assembly UMEO01 (sample SAMEA4836023, study PRJEB28245) | human gut metagenome | biome: gut microbiome; material: fecal sample | place: Denmark | collected 2008 | reverse complement strand
AAATTTCCGGAAGTGCGATTTCATCGCACAAGAATATTCAGAGAACAATTATTTTTATGGTAATTGTAGCGCAAGGAATTACACTTATAGGAGGAAAAGAGCATGAAAAAAAGAATTACAAATCAGCTGGAAAATATGGCGATTCAATTGGCAAGCAAGAGTGTAGGGAAAAGCATACCATTAATATGTCATAAGGTGGAAAAACCTAATGAATTAAAAAAAATGTTAGATAAGATGCAGAAAAAATAACTGTAAATTAAAAAGGAAGTATAGTAAAAAGGATTATACTGAAGAAGAAAAAGAGGAAGTGTAATATGCAAATACGGCAGCACTTCTTGGCGATTATTCCACAGCATAAGGAAATTTATCAATGTATAGCGGTATTTTCCGCTATACATTGATAGTGGGTTAATGCTAGAATATAATAGCATAGAATGGAGGAAGAGAGTATGAAAAGAAATCGTCGAAAACGCGTATTTTCTATTATATGCTATATTATAAATATCATTATTGTTTTTTACCCTTGGATTATTGTAGGTAATACAAAATATAATATTGTTCAACTGAAAAGAAAGATTGAAACGATAGGAATACATACAATGATTAAACGAAACGGGCTAATAGTAGACAATCCTAATTTCGTAGGGGCTATGGTTAAGGTTCAGGTTGTTCTTTACTTTTGCTTTATCCTTTTGTGTCTTGGATATATTGTGTGTGTAGTAATCGGAAAAAACTGGAGACTGAATTTAGTGACATTTTACGCATCAATTGGGCTTATGATTGTTAATATAACTGGATATAGTATAGCGTCTCTTTGTACAAATACCATACAAGGAACACTCTTCCCGATAATAACAGTAATAATAACCCTGATCGAATTATTGAGTTCAGCATTACCGGAAAAAAAAACTGCAAAAAAATAATAGTTGAAGAATTTCAAAACAGGTATAAAAAATATTATTTAAAAATAAAAAATAATGAAGGATATAGTGCGCTTTTTTACAAAATATTATGGAAACTTTTCAGGAGTAATTGGAAAAATTATGTAATGGTGCTGCTCAGTGGCAGTTTAGCATTGGGCATATTTTTCTGTGGCTTTGGCATGCAGAAGTTATTTGCTTTAAATTACAGAATAAATAAGTCAGTGATGGGAAATGATACGCAGTTTTTACTAAAATTGTATGCGCCACTTGAACTTATATTATTATTTACAATCATTTTGCTTCTTCTATATTATGTTAAATGCAGTACAAATAACTATGAGATGCTTGTGACATTGGGAATGGAGAAAAAACTTTCTGTCTATATTAGAGTTATAGAAAGCATTTTTGGAGGAATCATTATTGGAATAGCAGGGATAGTGGCTGGCAAATTGTTGCTGAATATTTTTGTCTACGTGTTGGAGAAATGGGCAAATTTATCAATGGATATACAGAGTATAGGGGCAGATTGTTATATTAAAGCTCTATCCATCACAGGGGTAATATATATTTTTTCCTGTATGTTTACAAGAGATATTTATGGGAGTTTCCAGATGGGAAATTCAGTAGATAAACGTGATATACAAGAGCGTATGCCAAAGCGGTTTCTTAAAGTTTTGACAGCAATTGGAATGGTTTTATGTGTCAGCCAACTTTATCGATATAGTAAAATATACAATTTTGAGTCGTTTTATATTATTGGAGTTTTCTTAGGCGGACTGCTAGTGTTGTTTAGATACATGTCAGCGTATCTTTGTATAAAGCGACGAAAAAAAATCAGCTATTTGTATAAAATGATAGAAGAAAATAAAATGTGGAATAAATCTCTGACACAAACGGGATATTTATACGCATTAACGGTTGTGCATTTATGCGTATTATTTTTATTTTCTTTTCAAATTATCTCTATTATTCTGGTCGTAAAGCCACAACAATTGTATCCCTATGATATAGTTTGTATCGCTGATGATGGAGATAGGTCTGTTTTTAATAAAATGGCAATTGATTACAAAGTAAATATAGAAGAATATCCGATGGTACGTATTTCGAATTTCGATTGTACAGAACGCTTGGAATCTTTTGGAGAAAAAACTGTACAGGGACAACAGATTGGAATATCGGAAAGTACATATCATAAGTTGAAGGAAAAATTAGATCAATCGTATGTGCCAAAACCACTTGGATTATCGAAAGATGGAAAAAATATTTATATTGTTCATCAACAGGATATGTCTATAAAAGCACAACCGACAGATTTTTGGATGCATTCGAGGAAACCGCTTCTGCATATTGGGCAGCCATGTACCAGAATTAGCAGAGAAACAGCGCTTACTGCGCTAAGGAGTGATATAGGATACTACTTTAAGGAAATCCGCGGAGAGGAAATAGAGAGTCTTATAGGTGTTTTTGGACAAGGAATTAAGGAGAATATCATTGTCTTATCGGATAACTATTTTGATGTAGCGCAAGAATGGTGGAAGACAAGAAATATTTATACAGGAAGGGAAATTGAAAATCCGAAGGAGAGAATACCGGATGTAACGATCAGGCAAGGACCAACAAAATTGGTATTAATTAATGGCGTGAAAAAAATAGATATGCCGGGTATAGAGAAAATATTAAAAAAGTATCAAAAAAAACATATTGATGATGAAGAGTATGATCAGTCAATACGTTCTTATTATTTAAAAGATATGGCTGAAAATAATTTGATAATGGAAAGAAGTGTTAAAATCGTCATAAATATACTTATGAGTTTGTATTTCTTTTTGATTGGAGTTTTTTTACTGCTTATTAAATTGATGACAGAAAGGGAAGAGAATAAAAATCGTAATAGGTTTTTAAAATATATGGGCATGCCCCTAAAAGAACGTGAAAAGATATTATTTAAGGAAAATAGTAAATGTATTTATATTTCGGAGGGAGTTGCATTGGTTTCAGCGTGTTTGTTTTCAATTGTGACTTTTTCGGTAAGATTATATCCTATAGAAACATGGTGGAAATTTTCAAAATATCTGATTTTATTCTGGAGTATTTATTGTCTGGCATACATAGTTACAATGCAAGGTGTTGTATTTGGATATATTAGAACTTTGCGGGAGGAATAAATATGGGAATAATTTTTAAGGCAGAAGAGCTGACAAAGGATTACTATTTAACTAATAATGATAGTGAGGAAAGGAATGAAGCAATACATGTTTTGCAAGGAATGGATTTTCAAATAGAAGAAAATGCATATGTAGCGTTTATGGGAAAATCTGGGTGCGGAAAAACAACACTATTAAAAATTTTGGGACTAATAGAAAAACAAACAAACGGAAAACTGTATTATAAAGATAAGAATATAGGAGATATGTCGGAAAATGACAGGACGGTAATAAGAAGGCAACAATTAGGATTTGTGTTTCAAGACTATTATTTGATGAATAGTTTATCGGTAGAGGAAAATATTGTACTTCCAATGTTGATTGACAAGGCTTGCGCAACAGATAGTATAAAAAGAGCAAAAAAATTTGAGGAAATATTAGAAATCGGCAGGCTTGCTAAGAAAAGGCCTTATGAATTATCTGGAGGAGAAAAGCAAAGAGTAGCAATTTGTCGTGCATTAATTAATAATCCGGAAGTAATTCTTGCGGATGAACCGACAGGAAATTTAGATTCTAAAACGAGTGAAGTATTGATTAATCTTTTTCAAGATATTTATGAAAAAATGAATAAGACAATTATCATGGTTACACATGATCCACTGGTGGCGAGTCATTGTAAAAGAATTATCTTTTTGAAAGATGGACAGATATTAGAGGAGTTGAAAAGAGAAGGAACAAGGGAAGCGTTTTATAATCAGATAATTGGACGAATGCAGAACTTATAGATAAGAAACTGAAGGCGTTTTACAGGCTGTTATAGCATGGAAAACGCCTTGTTTCATAATTAGTAGTAGAAAGAGGAAGAATTTCATGAAAAAAATAATAAAAAAACAAAATATTATATGGATTGTTTTTTGCTATTTGATTTTAATAGGTAGTTCTTTTCTGCGCCCAATGATTCTGAAAAGGATAATGGATCAGGGAATTCTTGGGAAAGATATGAAACTGATACTGCAATTTGCATTTTCCCTTATTGTATTGGTAGTCATAGAAGAACTAACCAGCATAATACAGACCAGGCTATTTGTGGATATGCAGAATAGACTTGTGATCAGTTTATATACAAAAGCCGGACAAGTATTATTTAGACTAAAACAAAGTTATTTTATGGAGAATAGTTCTACGGAAATAGTAAATAAACTGTCAACAGATATTAATAGTGTATGTTCACTTTTTGATAGTAATATTATGTATGTATTAGGATATGCTTTACAAATTATAAGTGGTGTTATCGGCTTAGTGGTAATTAACTGGAAACTGGCGCTTTTGGTATTATTGGTTGTACCGATAAAATATTTGCTAATTAAGATGTTTGCAGAGAAAGAAGAAAAATTGTCAGAACAGGAGATAGAAGCGTCTGCAAATTTTTCTTCATGGCTTGGAGATTCTATTAATGGAATACGAGAGATAAAATTATGGAATTTATATAGAGAAAAGCAACAGAATTTGATTAGCAAACAGAAAGAGATTTTGGAAATCAATAAGAAAGGTAAACTTATACAAGCATATAATATGTCGACAGATTCTGCTTTGAAAGGCTTAATAACAGCGGCTCTATATGGAATAGGCGGATATTTTATTTGTAAGAGTAAACTTACAATAGGGAGTCTCACGGCATTTATTACATATAGTAATTATGTGATTAATCCGATATCAATAGTGATGAATTTAAAACTTATATTTGCGCAGATAAAACCATCTATAAAAAGAATAGAAGAATTTATTAAGACAGATGTGGAAAAGAAAGAAAATATAGAGGGAAAAATTTGTCAGTTAAAACATAGTATTAATATGGAAAATATTTCTTTTTCTTACACGGAACGGTCGATAATGCAAAATGTGAACCTCGAAATCCACAAGGGAGAAAAGATTGCCATTATTGGTGATAACGGAAGCGGAAAATCAACATTGTTATCAATGTTGCTGCGTTTTATCGAACCAGAACAGGGAAATATTTATATAGATGGTGTGGATATAAAAGAATATGATATAGACCAATATAGAAGTATGTTTAGTGTCGTAAGCCAGAATATTTATTTGTTTGCGGATACATTGTGGAATAATATTGTCATGGGAAAAAATATAGGACTGGAGGAAATGAATCAAAAGCTTGAGAAAATGGATATGAAAGGATTTTTAAAAAAATTGCCAAATGGGTATGAGAGCAGTTTACAAAAAAATGGAGAAAATCTTTCGGGGGGTGAACGGCAGAAGATAGGTCTGCTTCGGGCACTTATAAAAGATTCACCGATTTTAATATTAGATGAGGCAACCTCCAGCATTGATAAAGATTATGACAAATTTATTCATGATATGCTTCTGAATGATTGTTCAAACAAGACGATTATCGTGATTACACATAAACAAGAAAATTTGGAAGGTATGGATAGAATATTTCAGATGAAAGAACATAGGCTGATAGAGCAGATGTGATGTATATAATTAGGCATATTATGGCAAAGAGGTACCAGAAAGAAAATGTTATATAAAGCTTTCAGTTCTTCTTTATCTAAATAACTGAGAGCTTTATTTTAATGTATAATGACTGTAAAATAGCAAAAGGACAAATGTCCCGAATTCATGGCAGAAATAATTTGATTTTATTTTAACAGAGTAAAACTGCCGGACATAATTCCTACACATTTTTGCGCTATTTTTTTATAATAGGAAATGGAAATAAGGAAATATCCATTTCATTCTTTGATGCCAATAAACTGCAGTGAGGAAGGAAGACTAAAATGGATCAAAATTTAGAAAAACTAGTAAAACTTTTGGAAAAAGACAGAGAAATATTTCAGATGTTGCGTCAGTGCCCATATGAGATTTTGAGACGTTTTGAAGTAAAGGATTATGAGGCGGACCAGTTTGTACTGAACCAGGGTGAGATTCATAACAGATTTTATATCATCGCTTCCGGGTATGTAGATATCTATGTAGAGTCAGCGCATGGAAAACGTTATCTTCTTTGCACATATATGAAAGGCGATTATATTGGCGAACTGGAAATCTTCAAACAGACAGGTTACATCAGCCGGATACAGTCGCGTGGAAAAGTACGGATTCTGGAACTGGATCGAACGTTCTTTTTACAATGGATCCGGACAGATAAGAATTTTAATGAATATATGATTCGTACACTGTGTGATAATTCATACCGGATGTGTCTGAATATGGAAGAAAATACACTATATACATTAAAGCAGAGAATTTGTCAGTATCTGCTTCGTAATATGGAAATGGATGCAAAATTTGTCATGATTTCTTCAGAAGTTTTAAGTCAGCAGATGGCGGTGACAACAAGAAGTGTCAACCGGGTATTAAAACAGTTAAGAGAACAGGGATTTATTGAACTCGAGAAAGGGAAAATATCAATCTGCGATCAACAGTCTTTGGAAGATATATTAAGAAAGGATTGAGAACTATGAGTACATTACAGCCACATATCAGATGCAGCGAGGAAGATGCGGCAAAATATGCGATTCTTCCGGGAGATCCGGCGAGAGTAGACCGTATCAAAGAGCATTTAACAGATGTGAAAGAGATCGCATTTAACCGTGAGATGAAGAGTATCAGCGGATATTATAAAGGTGTAAAGGTGATGGCAGTTTCTACCGGAATGGGAGGAGCGTCTACAGGAATTACAGTAGAGGAGCTTCATAATATCGGTGTTGAAGTTATGATTCGTATCGGAAGCTGTGGAGCATTACAACCGGAGATCAATATGGGAGATCTGATCCTCATTAACGGAGCTGTCCGTGATGAGGGAGCTTCCAAAGCTTATATCGAAGAGATTTATCCGGCAATTCCAGATACAGGAGTACTGATGAATCTGATCGAAGCAACGAAGGATCTCGGATATGCTTACCATGTAGGACGTGGAAGAAGTCATGATAGCTTCTACACAGACCGTGAGGATGAGATCGATCACTACTGGTCAGGCAAAGGAATCCTTGGTGCAGATATGGAAACAGCCGCTTTATTTATCATTGGCGGTTTAAGAGGTGTTAAGACAGCTTCTATTTTAAATACAGTCAGCCTGTATGAAGGAAATCTGGAAGAAGAGATTAATAATTATGTAGATGCGGACAACGCAGCAGCAGTTGGCGAAGAGCATGAAATCATTGCTGCACTGGAAACAATCGTTCGTATGGACAAAAAGAATTAAGAAAGCGAAAGATACAAAGGTAGTGTCAAGTAAGCTATGAAAAAACTGAGACACAAAGGACGGAGGCAGAAAAATGAAAAATAAAAATAATAACAGCCCATGGTCGCTGAAAATCAATACGGCATCACTTGTATTGATCCCGGCGGCAGTAGGTATCAATTATATTGGGAAATTATTTGCAGGAATGTTAAAACTGCCATTATGGCTGGATTCCATCGGAACCTGTCTTGCAGCAGCATTGGCAGGGCCGGTTGTCGGAGCGATTTCCGGAGCAATTAACAATATTATTTATGGTGTAACTATGGATCCGATCTCTACTGTCTATGCATTTTCGCAGGCAGGAATCGGAATCGTAGTAGGGCTGATGGCATATTACGGAGCACTTAAGAGTTTAAAGGGTACGTTGCTTACAGGTATATTTGGTGGTGCAGCGGCAGTTGTGATTTCTACCCCGTTAAATATTATTTTCTGGGGAGGAACAACCGGTAACCTCTGGGGAGACCTGGCATATGCGGCAGCAGTTGCCAAACATTTCCCTCTGTGGCAGGCATCTACGATCGATGAGATCATTGTAGATATCCCGGATAAAATTGTAGTACTTCTGTTGGTAGCAGCTCTTTTCAAAGGACTTCCGAAGAGTCTGATGTCCCTGTATCAGAGCAATCACAGAATCGAGAGCCTGGACTAGGCAGGACAGGAAAGAGAATGGAGGCTAATCATGAAAAGTTTGAGTTTGTATGAAGATAAACAGTCCTTTTTAAATGGACTGACTCCGGGATGCAAGGCTTTTTACATTATTGCAGCACTTGTAATTCCGGCAATGCTGGGAAGTAAATTGATCAGTATCGGATTTATTGTTTTAAGTATTTTACTTCTTACCCAGTCAAAAGTAATCCGCAGAACACTGCCAATCCTTGCAGTATCTGGATTTGTATTGATCACTGTAATTATTATTCAGGGATTGTTCCGTGCAGGTAACGAGACTGTAGTACTGGATCTTGGACCGGTTGCATTTTATAAAGAAGGTTTAATATTTGCGGCAGATATTGCAATTAATGTGTTAAATATTATTTTTGCTTTCTGTGTACTCGTTCTGACAACAAAACCTTCTGATATTATTGAGAGTATGGTAAGCCGCGGATTTTCACCGAGAATTGGATATGTATTTGTATCCCTGTTCCAGTTGATTCCGCAGATGACAGAGCGTATGTCTACAATCACAGATGCGCAGAGAAGCCGTGGTATGGAAACTGAGGGAAGTCTATTAATCCGAATGAAGGCATTTATTCCGTTGATTTCTCCTGTGATCATGAGTTCTTTTATTGATACAAAAGAGCGTGCGATCGCGCTGGAAGTTCGTGGATTTAACTCAAAAGAAAAGAAATCATTTTTGAATGTATTCCATGCAAATGCTGCAAGCCGTCCGATTTACTGGATTTTATTAATTGCCACAGTGGCATCTGTAGTATGGAAACTTGTGATGATGTTTGCATAAAATACGCAGAAAGGACAGAGACAGACAATGGCTGAGATTAAAATTGAAAATTTAAAATACAGATATCCGGATACGAAAGAACTAGCACTGGATGGAATCACCTGCGATATTAAACCGGGAGAATTTATCGGCGTGATCGGACGTAACGGATCAGGGAAAAGTACATTTTGCCAGTCCCTTATCGGACTGGTGCCAAACTTTTACCGTGGCGCTTACGGCGGAAAAGTTTTTATTGATGATATTGAAGTACGTAATGTGGAAGTAGACGAACTTTGCCAGAAAGTTGGAATGGTGTTCCAGAATCCATTTAATCAGGTAACAGGTTCAAAATTGACGGTATATGAAGAAATTGCTTTCGGACTGGAAAACTTTGGTATTCCAAGAGACGAAATGAAGAAGAGAATCGATGATGCGCTGGAACTTCTCGATATTGCAAAATACAGAGACCGTGCTCCGTTTGATCTTTCCGGTGGGCAGATGCAGAGAATGGCGATCGCAAGTATCATTGCGATGAATCCGGAAATTATTGTATTGGATGAGCCAACTTCACAGCTCGATCCACAGGGAAGCGAGGAAGTGTTTAAAGCAGTTGCCAAGCTGAGTGAAAAAGGTATTACAGTCATCATGGTAGAGCATAAGATTGAAAAAATTGCAGCTTACAGCGACAGAATTATGTTATTAGATGGCGGTAAGTTGGTTGCATTTGACACACCACAGGAAATCTTCGCAAGAGAAGATCTGGATGAACATGGTGTAGTTGCACCGGTTTATACAAGAATCTGCAAAGATCTGGGACTTCGTGTTCCGGGAACAGATTATTATCCGGTAACTTTGGACGAAGCACATAAACTGCTGGCATGTAAGTAGTGGAAATGGAGGACATTATGAATACGATCGAGATAAAAAATCTGCATTTCTCATACAATGCAGGAGAAGAGATCCTGAAGGGACTGAATCTGACGATTGATGAACGCTCCACTGCGATTATCGGACAGAACGGTGCCGGAAAGACAACATTTGTAAAATTATTAAAAGGACTTTTGCGTCCGACAGAAGGACAGATTTTATTTAACGGGCAGGATATTTCCAAACAGACAGTTGCAACCCTGGCAAAAGATATTGGACTTATTTTCCAGAATCCGAATGACCAGATTTTCAAAAATACAGTTTTGGATGAAGTAATGTTTGGACCGATGCAGATCGGCATGAGCAAAGATAAAGCAAAAGAAGTTGCGTTAAAAGCATTGGATATGGTAGGCTTAAAGGGAACAGAGAAGATTAATCCGTATGACCTGGGACTCTCTGAGCGTAAGATGGTATCGATCGCAGCGATCGTTGCGATGGATACAAAGGTAGTTATTTTTGATGAGCCGACGATCGCACAGGATTACATGGGCAAGAAGAGAATTCAGGCTATCATGAAGGAATTACAGAGACAGCATAAGATTGTGATTTCTATTTTGCATGATATGGATTTCGTTGCGGAAACATTTGACCGGGCAATCGTATTTGCAAAAGGAGATGCACTGCTGGACGGAGATGTGAAAAGCGTGTTCAAGGAAAAGGATATTCTTGAGAAGGCATATTTGGAGCAGCCATACACCATGCAGCTTTGTTACGAACTTGGATATAAAGAAGCATTTTTAAACCCAGAAGATTTTGTCGCTTATAAGAAAGCGAATCAATAGTAAGAAGAAAGAAGGGACCGGGATGAGAGCATTTTGGATTGTACTGGACAGCGCAGGAATCGGAAAAGCACCGGATGCGGCGCAGTTTGGAGATGAAGGAAGTAATACCTGGAAAACCTGTTATGATTCAGAAAAATTGAGCATTCCGAATATGGAGAAACTTGGCATTTACCATATTGATGATATGGGATATGGAAATCAGGATCAGGCAGCGGAAGGCTGCTATGGAAGACTGTATGAGAGTTCCCAGGGGAAGGATACAACCATCGGTCACTGGGAGATGGCAGGTGTGATCTCACCAAAACCGTTCCCGGTTTACCCGGATGGATTTCCGAAGGAGGTGCTGGCAGAATTTGAGAAGCAGACTGGACGGAAAGTGCTTTGTAATAAGCCATATTCCGGAACGGATGTAATCCGTGACTATGGAAAAGAGCACATGGAGACAGGCGCGCTGATCGTGTATACTTCTGCGGACAGTGTATTTCAGATTGCAGCCCACGAGGAAGTCGTACCGATTGAGACATTATATGAATACTGTAAGATTGCAAGAAAGATTTTGATGGGAGATCATGCAGTAGCGAGAGTTATTGCAAGACCGTTCATTGGTGAGTATCCGAACTTTACAAGAACAGACCGCAGACATGATTTTTCACTGGTGCCTCCGAAACCGACGATTCTGGATCAGTTAAAGGCAGCAGGAAAAGATGTGATCGGTGTCGGAAAGATTTATGATATTTTTGCGGGTCAGGGACTGACGGAGACAACACCGAATCATGGAAATGCAAAAAATATGGAGAAAGTGTTTGAAATCCAGAAAAAAGATTTCGACGGACTTTGCTATATCAACCTGGTTGATTTTGATATGCTGTATGGACACCGCAGAGATATTCCGGGTTATACAAATGCATTGAATGAATTTGATAAAGCACTTGGAACATTTCTTGCAAATATGCGGGATGATGATGTGCTCTTTATTACTGCAGATCACGGATGTGATCCGGGATACAAGGGAACAGATCATACACGAGAGGCTGTGCCGCTTCTTGGATATAGCAAGGCATGGAAACAGGGAATCAACATTGGAACGAGAGACACGTATGCAGATATCGCTGCGACGATCGGCGAGTTGTTCCGGATTGAGTATACTGGTGATGGTAGCAGTTTTGCGGATAAATTGAGATAATAATAGAAGAGACCCTAAGGTTAAAATCTGTATGAGTTTACTCATGCAAGAAAGACTTTAGGGCCTTTTTGCGTAAATTTTTTCATTAATACGAAGTATACATTTAAGAAGCTCTGCAGCATGATTTGTGTAAAAAGATGATAGGATATATTGGGGGATAGGGGAATAGAAAAAATCGTGCTATAATGACGTTAGCATTGTAAATGCAAGTACAAAAGAAATGGATGGTATATGGTATGGAAGAACTTGTATATGTAGATCGTAAAAATACAAACTGTAACAAATGGGATGGTCAGACAGGCATGTTTGGCGAGGAAGGCTTACATGCAATGTGGGTGGCAGATATGGATTTCCGCGTGCCGCAGGGGGTGGTGGATGCCCTGAAAGAATATGTAGAGCAGGGAGTATTTGGATATTATAAAATACCGGAGTCCTATTATGAAGCATTTATAAAATGGGAAAAGGAGCAGCACGGATTTACGGTAGAGAAGAAATGGATGCGATTTTCACCTGGTGTGGTTGCGGCATTTCACTGGTTTGTGCAGATTCTGTCAGAGCCGGGGGATGCAGTGATCGTCAATACGCCGGTATATTATCCGTTCCTGCATGCAGTGAAAAATAATAACCGGAAGCTGATCTGTTCAGATCTGATCAACGAAGACGGAAAATATCATATAGATTATAAAGACTTTGAGAAGAAAATTGTAGAGAATCAGGTGAAAATATTTATTCTGTGTTCACCGCACAATCCGGCAGGACGTGTATGGAAAAAAGAGGAGTTAAAGACATTATTTGAAATCTGCAGAAAGCATCAGGTATATGTGATTTCGGACGAAATTCATCATGATCTGATCTTCAGTGAACATCCGCATGTACCGTCTTTATCTGTTGGTGAGTATGCAGATATGATGGTAGCAATCACAGCGCCGTCGAAGACATTTAACCTTGCCGGCGGGCAGAATTCCATTGTGATCATTCCAGATGATAAGCTCCGGAAGAAATGGGATACATTTGTAGATGGAATCCGTGTCAGAAGTGGTAATCCGTTTGGATATATCGCAGCAGAGGCGGCATACCGGACAGGAGCTTCTTGGTTGGAAAGTGTGAAAGCACAGATCCGTGAAAATGAAGCATATGTCAGAGAAACATTTGAAAAAGAACTTCCGGATGTAGTAGTCTCGCCGTTGGAGGGAACATATTTGTGCTGGATCGATCTGGGCGCATATGTTCCGGCAGAAAAAGTCAAAGAAGTTGTGCAGAAAAGATGTCATCTGGCAGTTGATTTTGGTGACTGGTTCGGTGGTAGCAGATTTGGCACATTTATCCGTATGAATCTGGCTACATCGCCGGAAAATGTGAAGATCGGCGTGGATGCATTGGTACGAGAACTGAAGAAGTAGTATGTGTATGAGACATTAAGATATGATAGATAATGAAAGTATACTTTCCGGCGGAGAGTATACTTTTTGTTATGGCGACGAGGAAAATGTGCTATGCTTGCATAGCAACATTTGACGACCGCTAATCAGCGAGCTGCCAAGCGAGATGGTATACGAATCGAACAGGAGTTAGCCTGTTCGATTATAGCGACGAAGAAGTTGCCGGTGGCAGATCCGGTAGGTTCAGATATTTGACGAAATATGAAAAATAGATTATAATAATTAGAACATATGTTCTGGCTTGAGAAAAGGAGAATGCGAGATGGAACACACTTATATAGCGATTGATTTAAAATCATTTTATGCATCTGTGGAATGTCAGGAACGTGATTTAGATCCGATGACAACGAATCTGGTTGTTGCGGATCCAAGTCGTACAGAGAAAACAATCTGTCTTGCAGTCTCTCCTTCTTTAAAAAAATGTGGAATTCCGGGAAGACCACGTTTATTTGAAGTAGTACAAAAAGTCAGCGAAATAAACAGGAAGCGAAAAAGTCTGGCTCCGGGAAGAAAGTTTACCGGAGATTCCTATAATATGGAAGAGTTAAAGCAGCATCCGGAACTGGAATTACAATACATTATTGCTGTTCCGAGGATGGCGCTTTATATGGATTACAGCCGCCGGATTTACGGTATATATCTGAAATATATCGCACCGGAAGACATGCATGTATATTCGATTGATGAAGTATTTCTGGATGTGACACATTATTTGAAAACGTATGGATTAACGGCGAAGAAACTGGCAGAGAAGATCATACAGAATATACTGAAAGAAACCGGAATTACGGCTACGGCAGGGATTGGGACGAATCTGTATTTGTGCAAAGTGGCAATGGACATTGTGGCGAAACATATCGAGCCGGACGCAAACGGTGTGAGAATTGCATCATTAAATGAAAGATCTTACCGGAAAATATTGTGGGATCACAGACCACTTATGGATTTTTGGCGAGTAGGTCATGGATATGCACAGAAATTAGAAACTGCCGGCCTTTACACAATGGGTGACATTGCGAGATGTTCTATCGGAAAAGAGAATGAGTATTATAATGAAGAACTTTTATACAAGATGTTTGGCGTGAATGCAGAATTATTGATCGATCATGCGTGGGGATATGAGCCATGTACGATGGAATATGTAAAAGCTTACCGGCCGGAGCAGAACAGTATGGGCGCCGGACAGGTATTGCATTGTCCTTATTCCGGGAAACAGGCAAAACTTGTTGTAAAGGAAATGACAGACCAGTTAGTTCTGGATCTGGTGGAAAAGCAGCTGGTGACAGATCAGATTGTCCTGACGATTGGTTTTGACAGGGAGAATCTGGCGAATCAAAAAGGAAAAAGTCAATTTAAAGGTGAAGTAGCGACGGATCGTTATGGACGCAAAGTGCCAAAGCATGCTCATGGTACGGCAAATTTAGAAAAGTGGACATCTTCAACGAAAAAAATTATGGAAGCGGTATTGGAATTATATGACCGGATCGTAGATCCGGAACTTCTAGTCAGACGTATTACAATCACAGCGAATCATGTAGTACCGGAATCTGTGGCGCAGGAAAAGAACGGCTTTGAACAGCTTTCGCTATTTGACAATGATCCGGATGAACCGCAGAAGAAGCAACAGGAGCAGGAAGAGCTGGAACGGGAAAAGAAAATGCAGAAGGCAGTGCTGGATATTAAGAAAAAGTTCGGGAAAAATGCAATCTTAAAAGGCATGAATCTGCAGGAGGGGGCAACCGCAGTAGAACGTAACCGGCAGATTGGAGGACATAAAGCATGAGCGTGTATGGAAAATTTGAGAGTGCAGAAAAAAAGTACAAAGATATCATAGATCTTCCACATCCAACATCCAGGAAGCATCCCCGCATGTCGCTGGAAGCAAGAGCAGCACAATTCGCACCTTTTGCTGCACTGACCGGTCATAAAGAAGAATTGCAGGAGGAACGCCGGTTGACAAAGCATAAGATTATACAGGATGAAGGTTACCGGGAAGAACTGGATTATGCCTTAGATCATATTTGCCAGAGTGAAGGGGAGATTTGTATCCGGTGTGAATATTTTGTCGCAGACAAAGAAAAAGATGGCGGAGATTACAAAATCGCAACAGGAATATTTAAAAGGATAGATTCTGAGACAAATCACCTGGTATTAAAAGACGGGATGGAAATTCCGCTGGGAGATATTGTGGAGCTGGAAGAGATAGAAGATCCTACACTGGATAACGTCTGACGATCTAGAATAATCTGAAAATGAAAATAAATACAAAAAATATATTGACAAATATATAATGCAAAGCTATAATGTAATTACAAAATAACAAATCGAAATTATAAGACAGACGCGAGCTGTAAATAATTCATTTGTTATACGATTTCAATTATACAATTGAAAGTGTCCGAGGTGTAACGCAGGAGGACAACGATACTAAGAAAGGAAGGTACAGACCACCAAAAGGTAGAAGGTAATGAAGATGGAAGAACAATCAGAATAAAGGCGGATATCAATGAATGAATTGGTATCCGTCTTTATTTAGGTATGCATTTTTATATTAAGAGAAAAGTCTGTTTTGATGCTAAAATCGGCATGATATGTTTTCCGTATTATAGCTGTGTGCAAGTTGACGCTCGTTTATGTATTTGATAGAATAAATAAGGTAAATATGGGGAGCTTTTATGGAATAGAATAAGGAGGATAAGCTATGCTGGATTTGACATTTGGAGAGCAAGTCAAGATTATCTTAAAGAGAAAAGGTATGACGATCAAAGAGCTTGCAAAGCTCATTGAAGAGCAGACGGGAAAGAAGATGTCCCGTCAGAATATGACGCAGAGACTGAATCGCGATAATTTTCAAGAGCAGGATATGCGAACGATCGCGAGTATATTAGGCTGTCCTTTTCAATTGAATATTCTGGGAGAGGATACAGCTGCTGAAAATGACAGCATGGAACATATACAGGAAGTGGCAGCAGAGCCGGAAAAAGAGATTGTAGAAGAGACAGTAGAAGAAGTTTACGAAGAGCCGGAAGAGGAAGTCTACGAAGAACCAACGAAAGAAGTTTACGAAGAGCCGGAAGAGGAAGTCTACGAAGAACCAACGGAAGAGAGATTTTATGAAGAACCGGTGGAAGAAGTAACGGAAGAAATCTACGAAGAGCCGACAGAAGAGATCGTGGAGGAAGTCTATGAAGAAGAACCGGTGAAAGAAGTAACGGAAGAAATCTATGAAGAGCCTGTAGAAGAGCCTGTGGAAGAACCTGTAGAGGAATATGATGATTTCCGAGAGACAGAGGAACTGATCCGGGAAACATTTGAAGAGGAGAACCGGAAAGAAGTTTCAGAGGTCACAACAGGAGAAGCAGAAGAGACAACATCGGAGCCGGAAGAGCCAGAGTCAACAGCGGAAGATGAAGAACCGACAGCAAAATCAGAAGAACCGGTGAAGAAAAAGAAACACCACAGCTGGAAGGATTATTTCCAGAGAATGACTGGCAAACATGCAGACAAGGAAGCAGAAGGCGTAAAGCAGACGGAAGTGGAAGAACAGAAACAGCAACCGGAACAGGAACCGTCGCCAAAACAGGAACCAGTGCCGGAACCGGAAATAACAGAACCGGAAGAAGAATATAAGGAAGAACTCGGTGAAGAATTTACAGAACCAGAAGCAGAAGTATCACCGGTAGAAGAGGAATTTGCAGAAGCATTTGAGGAAGCTGTTGCGAAAGAGAACGAGCAGGAAGAAGAGACAGAGGATTTATCCATTGGTGAGATGAATCCATATACCGGTCGTGAATATGAGTCCAACAGTGTGCGGATGCATCCGAAACGTATCGGTTATGTACAGGTTTACAGCCGCAAAGATCACAAATGGCAGGATATGACAGAGTGGGCATTTCTTGGTGAGCAGGAACGAAAGAAAGTAGAACTTGGTGATGATTATGTTTCACCGATTTACCTCGATTAGAAAGCGTGAAGATATATGAAATGGGAACAGCTATTATCGACAAAGCGAAGCAGAGAGTCCGGATCCGGCCGCAGGACGGATGGCAATACGGATCTGAGAAGTGAATTTGAAAAAGATTATCACAGAATTATCGGAAGCGCTTCTTTCCGCCGTTTGCAGGATAAGACGCAGGTGTTCCCACTGGACAAGAGCGATTTTATACGGACAAGGCTGACACACTCTATGGAAGTATCTTCGATTGCCAGGTCGTTGGGACAGAATATTGCGGAAAATATTCTGTTATATAAAAAGGATGAGGGCTTCAAACCGCACATGAAGGAAGATATCTGTAATATTTTACAGTGTGCCGGATTGATCCATGACATTGGTAATCCGCCGTTCGGTCATTACGGTGAGGTCGCGATAAGAGAGTGGTTTGAAAGAAATCTTTCAAAGATCGAATTTCACGGACGCCCGGTCGATCAGCTTCTGAATGAACAGATGCTTGCAGATCTGTATCATTTTGAAGGAAATGCGCAGGCACTCAGACTGGTAACGAAATTACACTTTCTGGTGGATGAGCATGGAATGAACCTGACATATGCGTTATTGAATACAATTGTAAAGTATCCTGTGCCGTCCCATCAGATGGATCCTCATTCAGAAAATATTAAGAAGAAAAAAATGGGATATTATTATGCGGATGAGGAGATTTTCCGGGAGATTGAAAAAGAAACCGGAACAAACGGTAACCGTCATCCGCTGACATATATATTGGAAGCGGCAGATGATATCGCGTACAAGACAGCAGATATTGAAGATGCGTTTATTAAGAAATTTATCAGTTACCATACATTGCTGGAAGAGCTGAAAGAAGTGCAAGGATTAACGAAATCGGAGCAGACAGAGACATTTTCCCCGGCAGATGTACTGGAAGAGTTGTATTTACGTGGGAAAGAAAAAAATGTCGCACATCCGGAAGCGTATGCGATTAAGAACTGGATCATATGCGTGCAGGGATTTCTCATCGGTCAGGCAACTTATGGATTTACTTCTAATTATGATCAGATTATGGCAGGAAAATATCCGCATGATCTGTTTTATCATACAGAAGCGGAGAAATTAATGGACATGCTCGGAGAGCTGGCATATCGGGAAGTGTTTACGTCCGATGTGATCTACCGGATGGAAGTTGCAGAAGAGGCTGTTCTGGATTTCCTGATGGACAAGTTCATGCATGCGATCATCAGCTATGATGATGAGCCGGAGAAGTTAGAATCGCTGGATGTGCGTATGGTTTCTTTTATATCGAGCAATTATAAAAGTGCGTATCATTTGCAGGCAGAAGGAAAATCAGATATTGAACGGCTGTATTTAAGACTGCTTCTGGTGACTGATTATATTTGTGGAATGACAGACAGCTACGCCAAACAGCTGTATCAGGAACTCAAAGCAATGGATTGGCCGTGGAGTGGTATTTTTTAACAGGACATGGAATAGATTGTGATAAATAAACCAGACAGGATGTGGAATGGTGAAGCAATTTATCCGATATCTGTATGAATACGATCAGGGAAAAAGAATAAGGAATGTAGGTTTTGTAAAAGTGGAACAAAGCGGAGCAAGAGGAATGGTACACATTCACGGAAAGGGACTGCGCCTCGGAAGTGAACGGACATTGTTCCTGTACCTGCTTTGTGAAGAAGACAGAGGCTACGTTGGAATCAGGCAGGGTGAGATTGGAAATATCAACCCTGCTGTTAATTATCGCTTTTGTTATGAAATGAAAGGCCATACTGTGTGCGGCGTACTTCTTATGAAAGAAGGAAATAATTATTATGCGGCATCGTGGAATGACATGCCGGTGGTGCCGGAGCGCTTGTGGCTGGGTGAGGAAAGTGAAAGTACATCTAAAAAAGAAAAGTCGAATACAGAGCCCAGTCTTAATTTAGATACAAAAGATGGGATAGAAGATGAACCAGTACTGACTTCAGATCATGCTTCAGGCAAAGACATAAAGCCATCGGAGAAAATAAGTTCAGAAACAGAAACCGATTTTTCCCCGGAGATATCCGCATCTGAAGCAGCCACAGAGCACATGGTAAAATGTAATGCACACCGGATCACAAGACGGGAGATCGCAAGGCTGCCGCGGTGCGAATGGAAATTAGCGAATAACCGTTTCCTATTACATGGCTATTATAATTACGGGCATTTACTTTTCCTGGAAGAAGAGGATGGCTGTTATCTGGGAGTACCGGGAGTGTATCATGAGAAAGAAGCGCAGGCAGCAGGCGTTTTCGGATTTGGGAAATTTGTTATGGCAGAGGAACTGGCATTTGACAATAATATAGATGAAAATATAAATAAAACTGCAGAAACAATTGTAGATGATAACATAGACAAAAAAGAAGCGCAGGCAGCAGACAGTGAAGAAGAGCGATTTGGATACTGGTGCAGGCGTGTCAGAAAATAAAGAAAAAGGATAGCGGAAGATGACAGATACAGATGCAAAATACATGAAAGAGGCAATCAGACAGGCAAAGAAAGCATATGCGATCGGGGAAGTACCGATTGGTTGTGTAATTGTCCGGGACGGGAAGATCATCAGCAGGGGATATAATCGCCGGACGATTGATAAGAATACACTGGCTCATGCAGAGTTGGCGGCGATCAAAAAAGCGAGTAAGAAATTAGATGACTGGCGGCTGGAAGGTTGTACGATGTATGTGACACTGGAACCTTGTCAGATGTGCGCCGGTGCACTGGTGCAGTCAAGGATTGACAGGATTGTGGTCGGCTGTATGAATCCAAAAGCCGGATGTGCCGGATCTATTTTAAATCTTTTGCAGATGCCGGAATTTAATCATCAAGTTGAGCTGGAAACAGGAGTTTTAGAAGAAGAATGCAGTCAGATGATGAAAGATTTTTTCAGAGAACTAAGAGAAACCAAGAAATTGAAAAAACGGGGAGAAAATAAAAACAAGAAATAAAAAACGTGCATTGCGCTTCGAACACTTTCTCCCGGACGTTACCTTAACAGTTAACTCAGACCAGGCTGCCTTACGGCACCCGGGAGATTCTGCTTAGTGCTGCTTCGTTCCCGACCTGACACGGTTCACAGATTCCCGTCGCGTAAGACCCAGTCATCAACGCCACTTATTAAGGGCAGCTCCGAAAGAAAAATGCCCTCTGCGCAATATCACCCCTACTATAGCGGATTGTAGGTACAAGGTACCGCTAACACCCCGGCTGCACGAGTCTATATTTTAACGTGTTTTGCCCGAATTGTCAATGGAAATACCGGAATTGGAGGAAATATACAATGAAGATTTTGCTGGCAGCGATCAATGCCAAATATATACATTCAAATTTAGCAGTCTATTGTCTGAAAGCATACGCTGACCTGCACTGCCACACAGAACAGGAAAATAATGAATTACAGATTGAGATCGGAGAATATACGATCAACCAGCAGATGGATGATATTATGCGGGATGTCTACGAAAGGCAGCCCGACGTTTTATGTCTGTCATGTTACATCTGGAATTTAAAATATGTTGAAGAACTGATCCGGGAAATAAAAAAAGTCCGTCCGAATCTTAAGATTTGGACCGGCGGCCCGGAAGTTTCTTATGACGCACCGGATGTACTTCGAAGACTGCCGGAAGTTACCGGGGTAATGAAAGGAGAAGGCGAACTGACTTTTCATGCATTGTGTGAAGCATATGTACAGACAGAACAGGAAATGACCGGATATGAGATCCCGGATGATGTGCTGGGCGGGATTGATGGAATTACATTTCGTGACAGTAACGGCGAAGTAGTAGAAACACCGTGGCGGCAGCCGATCGATCTGAGCGAAGTCCCGTTTGTATATGAACATCTGGAAGATTTTGAACATAAAATCATCTATTATGAGACAAGCAGAGGCTGTCCGTTTGCATGCAGCTATTGCCTTTCTTCTATAGATAAGAGACTTCGTTTCCGCAGCCTTGATCTTGTATTTCGAGAATTACAGTTTTTCCTGAATCATAAAGTTCCGCAGGTTAAATTTGTAGACCGTACATTTAACTGCAAGCATGACCATGCACTGGCAATATGGAAATATCTGGAAGAACACGATAATGGAATTACGAATTTTCATTTTGAAGTGTCGGCGGATCTGTTAAATGAAGAAGAACTTGAGATTATTACTGCTATGCGTCCGGGATTGATCCAGTTGGAAATCGGCGTACAGTCAACGAATCCGGATACGATCCGGGAGATTCACCGAACAATGGATCTTGATAAGCTTGCTGCAAAAGTGGCAAGAGTCAATCAGGCAGGAAATATCCATCAACACTTGGATCTGATTGCCGGATTGCCATTTGAGGATATCAAAAGTTTTGCAGTGTCTTTTGATGATGTATACCGAATGCGCCCGGAACAGTTGCAGCTTGGTTTCCTGAAAGTTCTGAAAGGTTCTTATATGGAAACAAAAAAAGAAGATTATGGATTGCAGTATAAAAGTACACCGCCATACGAAGTGCTTTCGACCAGATGGATCTCTTATGAGGAAATCTTACATCTAAAAGGCATTGAAGAAATGGTTGAAGTTTATTATAACAGCAGACAATTTGAAGAGACGCTTGAAGAATTGGGGAAAGAATATGAGAGTGCATTTACCATGTATGAGAAACTCTGGAGTTATTATAAGAAACAAAATTATCATCAGGTCAATCATAAACGAAGCGAGCGCTATGAGATTTTGCTTGGATTTGTACATGAATATCATCCGGAAAAAGTGGAATACTACAGAGAATTGCTGACGTATGATTATTATCTGCGTGAAAATGCAAAATCCAGACCGGCATTTGCAGGAAAAGAAGTGCTTACGAAGGAAGAATACCGTCAGTTTTATGAAACAGAAGATAAAGAAAGGCGTTATCTTACTTCCTATGATAAATATGACAAAAACCAGCTGCGTAAAATGACGCATCTGGAAAGATTTTCAAGATTACAGAAAACAGTTTTGTTTGATTATCTGGAACGAAATCCTCTTACGCAGGATGCAAGAATCTGTCTGATCGACAGTCTGGCAGATTGTGGGGAAAATCGTTGCAAAGCATAGAAAAAGAGGGTAAAATATAAACGCATAACGCATAGAGAGGAAGGAAGAAATATGAATTTTAATGATAAAAGAGTAAAAAAAGCAGTCGCAGTTATCATTATGATTGTGATTGTAGCTATGGTAGCTACTATGATTTTGCCGGCAATGGTATAAGATCGTTATAGAAGGAGACAAAAGAGCAGTGGGGGAAAAGACAGGAGACAGGAGAAGACAGGGCTTCGGAAGAGTTTCCAGAAGGATGTTACGAAGAAGGAGAAAAAGAAGACAGCTCATTGGTCTGATGACAGTTGTCCTGGTTGTGTTAGTATGGGGTGCCGCTTATCTGGCACTCTATCGTTATGTGTCAAAATATCCGGTGAAGAAGATTTGCGATAACGTATATATTAATGTGGTAAATGTGTCCGGAATGACACGGGAAGAAGCAAAGCGTGCGATGGAAGAACATTTCGCTGAAGATGAGAAGCAGGCAGTTGTATTGAAAACCGGGGAGAAAGAGACAGAAACAACGCTGAAAGATCTTGGGTTTCAATATAAAAAAGAAGATCAGGCAATCGAGAAAGCAGTTTCTTATGGAAAAAAAGGAACACTTCTTAGCAGATACCGCAAACTTCGCAGACTGAAAAAAGAAAAAACAAAGATAAATATGAAGCTGGCGCTTGATGCGGATAAGACAGAGAAAGTTCTGAAGAAACAGGCGGTCCCGCTTGCACCGCATGCAACGGATGCAACGATTGCGCGTGTGAACGGAGAATTTCAGATTACATCGGAAAAAAAGGAAAAACAATCGATATAAAAGAAACAAAAAAGTTGTTGGTGCAAACATTGAACCGGAAATGGAATCATAAAAAGCTTGAGGTTACACTTCCGCAGAAGACAGGACATCCGAGAATCAAAGCAGCAGATCTGAAAAATATCAAAGACTGTCTGGGAACATTTTCAACCGATGCCGGTGGAGGTGAGCGCTGGAAGAATCTGAAAAACGGAGCAGAGAAGTTAAATGGCACGATTCTGATGCCGGGAGACGTCGTATCGGTACATGATATTACTTCTCCATATGATGCAGAACACGGCTATGCACTGGCGGGTTCTTATGAGAATGGACAGGTTGTAGATTCTTACGGCGGAGGAATCTGTCAGGTATCTACGACATTGTATAATGCCGTTTTGTATGCGGAATTAAAAGTGATAAAGCGTTTTCCACATTCTATGGCAGTAGCATATGTAGATCCGTCCAGGGATGCGGCGATCGCAGGCGATTATAAAGATTTCAGATTCCAGAACAATTACAAAGATCCAATATATATTGAAGGTGGAATTGATGGAGCAAACCAGCTGACATTTTCAATTTATGGCAAAGAAACAAGAAAAGAAAGTCGTAAGATCCAATTTGAAAGTGAGACGACGCATACAGAAGAACCGGGTGTGAGATATCAGGCAAATGCGGATGCGGCGATTGGTTCGATCGTTGCAGCCGGTGGCGGGCCTACCGGCCGTACAGCAAGACTGTGGAAGATTGTAATACAGGATGGAAAGCAAGTGAGCCGGAAAGTTATTAATAACAGCACTTACAATAAGTCGGATCAGGTGATTTCAGTGGGAACGAAGTCGTCAAATGCACAGGCTTCAGCGATTGTAAGAAATGCGATCGGTTCGCAGAACAGAAGTAAGATTAATGCGGCGATTAGTCAGGCGCAGGCTCTGGAATAATCATGGAACAGGAAACAGAGCGTATGTGTCGGAATAAATGCAGGAAAAGATGGAGAGGCATAAATGAGATTTGAAACAAAAGATGGCCATATAATAAGTGAACAGACAGTGATATGTGGATATTCAAAGCAGATTGGTGTGTACGGTGTTGCGGCTGTGGCAAATGCACTGGCAGCAGAAGGTGCAGAGCATATCGGAATCAGTGTACAGATACAGATTCCGGATTATGGATACCAGTCGAGGATTCATGGACTGGAAAAGTCTATCCGGAAAATCTGCAAAGAAAAAGATCTGGAACTTCTGGAAGTAAAGTCCGGAAAAAGTCCGGTGCTCCGTTTTGCACAGGTTGTCGTAAACGGTGTAGCTGCTGTCGCTGAGACTAAGACGCGTAAGCCGGAAGCCGGGCAGGCAGTGGTTCTGCTAAAATGGGCAGGAATGGAAGGCATGCTGCGTGTGACAGAAGAAAAAGAGGAGCAGCTTAAGGAACGATTTTCACCAGCATTTCTTGCGCAGATCAAAAGCTATGCACCGCAGGTATTTTCGATAAAAGAAATGAGAAAAGCACGCGAAGCAGGAGCATTTGGATTGCGCCAGATCGGAGAAGGCGGTATTCTTGCCGAACTTTACCGGATGGCAAAGGAAGAAGGGCTGGGTCTTGATCTGGAACTTCATAACATCAGCCTTTTGCAGGAGACAGTCGAAGTCTGTGAACAGTTCCATCTGAATCCGTATCAGATGACATCAACAGGAAGTTTTCTTGCGGTAGTATCGGACCAGTCAGCATTTCTGCGTCAGATGGAAGAGGCAGGAATTCCGGCCTCAATGATCGGATATTTTACAGATAACAATGACAAGATTATAAGAAATGGAGAGGAAATACGTTACATTGACCGCCCGGCACCGGATGCGGTGTATGGTATTTTCTCAGAGCCAAAAGAAAAATAATAGAATGATCTCATATAAAGAATTTGCGCTTGTAAATAAAGGTGATGAATCTTTTGTATGGGATCGTTTTTTATTGCTGTAGAAAGTGTATCCATTATATAGTATTATAAAATTAAGTTATGCAGAAAAGAGGAGAGATTATGTTAAACATTGTATTACATGAGCCGGAGATCCCGGCGAACACAGGAAACATCGGAAGAACCTGCGTGGCAGCAAATGCAAGGCTGCACCTGATCGAGCCGTTAGGATTCCGTTTGAATGAAAAGAACTTAAAAAGAGCAGGAATGGACTACTGGAAAGATCTGGATGTGACGACTTACATTGATTTTAATGATTTTATGGAGAAGAATCCGGGAGCAAAGATCTATATGGCTACAACAAAGGCGCATAAAGTATATACAGACGTGCAGTATGAGCCGGACTGCTATATCATGTTTGGAAAGGAAAGCGCAGGAATTCCGGAAGAAATATTAGTGAATCATGAGGAGGACTGTATCCGTATTCCGATGCTGGGAGACATACGCTCTCTGAATTTGGGCAATTCAGTCGCTATCGTGTTATATGAAGCGTTGCGGCAAAATAATTTTCCGGGAATGAATCTGGAAGGACATTTGCATCATTTGCACTGGAATGTCTGAATTATTTGAAAAATATATAAAAATTATGTAAATTCCGCAACAATAAGCGCGCTTGTTCCTGCCTGAATACAAATTATTCTGGACATTTGATAATTGCGGTATTATAATCAAACTTACAACAAAGTTTTAACGAACGCGAGGGAGGTGGTGAAGGAATGGTAGAAGAGACCATTAGAACCATTAAGGACACGGAGTGTGAGGCAGATAAGGCCATGAAAGAAGCCGATGCAGCATGTGCCGAGATTCTTGAAAAAGCGGATGCATCTGCAGGGAGGATAAAAGAAGAAGCAGAAGCAAAAGCAAAAGAAAATGCGCAGTTCGCAATGAATGAAGCAAAGAAAGCCGGAGAAGAAGCGGTAAGGGACGCACTTCAGAAAGTAGATGAAGAGATTGTTTCGTTAAAGCGGGAAGCGGGCAGTAAAGAAGCCGAAGCAATAGCAGCAGTTATTGCACAGCTGGTTTGATCAAGATCTAACCGGAGAGAAAATGTAAAGGAGGGATAGATCTATGGCAGTATTGCAGATGCAAAGAGTCAGTATCTGCGCACTTAAAAAAGACCGCAAAGCAATTCTGGAAAAGCTGCAGGCACTCGGCGTTATGGAGATGAACCAGATCGCTGATGAAGAAGGCTTTGAAAAGATGGACACAGTGAATGCGAAGCTTAGCTTTGAGAAGAAAGCACAGCTTACAGAGACGGCGCTGGGTATCCTTGATGTATATGCACCGCAGAAGCAGTCAATGTTGTCCGGGTTAGCGGGAAAAGAGCTTGTCAGTCAGGATGAATTCCAGAAAATCACAGCGAAAAAAGACGAAGTCATCGAAAAAGCAGATGCTCTGCTCACAAAGAGCAAAGAGATTGCAGAGATCAAAGCAAATATTGTGAAGATTGAAAATCGGATTGAATCGCTTGAACCGTGGCTTTCGTTGGATGCACCTATGAATTATGCAGGTACAGCCAGAACAGCAATGTTACTTGGAACGATGCCGGCGGGCACAGATGAAGCGGCTATTCATGAAAAGGTAGCTGCAGAGTGTCCGGAGATTGAAGCACTGGATGTGCAGATCATTTCCGAAGATGCAGACGCGGTTTATCTTGCTGTATTTTGTCTGAAAAAAGAGGCAGAGAAGACCGAAGAAGCTCTGAGAGCTGGAGGATTTGCAAGACCATCGCAGATATCCAACCAGATCCCGGCGAAGGAAAAAGAGAATCTGAAAGCCGAGATCCAGAAACTGAACAAAGAGATTGAAGTGACAGAGGAAGAGATCAAAGGATATGCCACAAGCAGAGAAGAGTTGAAAGTAGTGGGGGATTATTTCAGACTCCGTGCAGAGAAGTACGAAGTGCTTGGCACACTTCCACAGTCACAGCGAACATTCGTAATTAGCGGATATGTTGCAGAGAAAACAGTTCCTGTCCTTAAGAAAGCAATCGCAGACAGATACGATTGTGTGATGGATGTGGAAGAGTTAAAGGAAGAGGAAGAACCGCCGGTTATTTTAAAGAACAATGCTTTCTCAGACAGTGTAGAAGGTGTTCTGGAATCCTACGGACTTCCGCATAAAGGAGAGTTTGATCCGACGACAATCATGTCGTTTTTCTATGTATTCTTCTTTGGTATGATGTTATCTGATGCTGCATACGGTGCGATCATTGCAATCGCATGTTTTGTAGTATTGAAGAAATTCCCACGGATGAGCAAGAGTATGAGAAAGTCCATGAAGATGTTTATGTTCTGTGGTTTATCTACACTTGTGTGGGGTGTATTATTTGGCGGTTACTTCGGAGACGTTGTCGATGTTGTAGGAAAGACATTCTTTAATAAAGATATAACGATCAAGCCATTATGGTTTGCGCCGCTGAATAATCCGATGAAGCTGTTGATCTATTCCATGGCATTCGGACTTGTACATTTGTTCGTCGGCCTTGGAATCAAAGGTTACATGCTTCTGAAAGAAGGAAAAGTATTAGACTTTTTCTGTGATGTTATTTTATGGTATGTATTTCTGGCAGGACTTTTACTGATGCTGATCCCATCTGATATTTTTGCTTCTATAGCACAGGCAAAAATCGTATTTCCACCGTTTGTGAATACGCTTGCAAAAGCGCTTGCGATTATCGGTGCACTGGGACTGCTTCTGATGTCAGGAAGAGCAAATAAAAATCCGGTTCTCAGGATCGCGCTTGGAGCGTATGACATCTATAATATTACCGGATGGCTCAGTGATGTATTATCTTATTCACGTCTGTTAGCTCTCGGACTTGCAACCGGTGTTATTGCATCTGTTGTAAACCAGATGGGTAGCATGTTTGGAAAAGGCGTGGTTGGTGCGATCGGATTTGCGATTGTGTTCGTGGTGGGACATACTTTGAATCTTGCGATCAACTTACTTGGTGCATATGTGCACACGAACCGTCTTCAGTTTGTGGAATTTTTCGGAAAATTCTACGAAGGCGGTGGAAAACCATTTGAACCATTTGAATCAGATACAAAATATGTAGATATTAAGGAGGAAACTTTATCATGAGTATTTGGAGTAATTTAGGACTTGTATATGCGTTACTTGGCGCAGCAGTAGCAGTATTTCTCGCAGGAGCAGGATCAGCAATCGGAGTTGGTATCGCAGGTCAGGCAGCATCCGGAGTTGTAACAGAAGACCCTAGCAAATTTGCAAAAGTATTGATCATGCAGCTGCTTCCTGGTACACAGGGAATTTATGGACTGCTGGTTGGTTTCATTACATTATCCAAGATTGGTCTCCTTGGCGGTGGCGCAGCAGATCTTGATCCACAGACAGGACTTCTGATCCTTGCAGCGTGTCTGCCAATCGGAATCGTTGGACTGATCTCTGGTAAAGCACAGGGACAGACAGCAGCGGCAGCAATCGGAATTGTAGCTAAAAAACCGGAGCAGTTCGGTAAAGCAATGCTGTTCCCTGCAATGGTTGAGACATACGCAATTCTTGCACTCCTGATTTCTATTCTGGCAGTAACAGCAATTCAGGTATAAAACAGGAAGGAGCAAAGAAGCGATGACAGGATTAGAAAAAATAAAAAGTCAGATCCTGGATGAAGCAAAAGCGGCAGCAGATAGCAAGATTGCAGAAGCAAAGGCAAAAGCGGACGAGATTGTAGCGCAGGCTGAGGCAGATGCTAAGAAGATTTCCGAGACGATTGCCCACAAATCCGAACTGGATACAGTGAATTACAAAGAGCGTACGGCATCTTCCATTGATCTGCAGAGAAGAACAAAACTTCTGGCAGCAAAACAGGAGATGATCCAGAACGTGCTGGATAAGGCATATCAGTCTCTGGAGTCTATGAATGAGGAAGAGTATTTTGGAGTTTTATTAAAATTACTTGCAAGATATGCATTGCCGCAGGACGGAGAAATCTTCTTTTCCGCAGGAGATCTCCAGAGAATGTCTGACGACTTTAAAAATGCAGTGGAGAACACTGCGCGGGACAAAGGCGGAAGCCTTAAGATTTCCGCAGAAGAAAGAAAGATTGAGAATGGATTTGTTCTTGCCTATGGCGGGATAGAAGAGAACTGTACTTTACAGGCAATGTTCGATGAGAAAAAAGACGAATTGTCTGACAAAGTATACCATATATTATTTGCGTAACGCGTGACAGGAGGAAGTAACATGAGTGAACAGTATACCTACGCGGTTGCGCGCATACGTGCACTGGAAGTGTCACTGTTTTCAAACAGCACGATCGACCAGCTGATTGCATGCCAGAATTATCATCAGTGCCTGCAGTTCCTGGAAGAGAAGGGGTGGGGAGGCACAGATACTTCCGGAGATGCAGAGGCGATACTGACCAGAGAGGAAGAGAAAATCTGGGAGGTAGTGAAGGATCTTTCCATTGACATGGAGAACTTTGCAGTACTTTCCTATCCAAAACTTTTCCATAATCTGAAAGCTGCGATCAAGGAAGTATGCACGGAGGAAAAGAACCGGCACATTTTCTATGATGATGTAGCGATTCCGGGGGATGAGATGCTGGAGATCGTAAGAGAGAAAGCGTTTACCAGACTTCCGGACTACATGCAGCATGTGGCAGCGGATGCTTATGAGACACTGCTTCATACAAGAGATGGTCAGTTGTGCGACGTGATGATCGACAGAGCAACGCTGGATGCCGTATATGCGGCAGGTAAAGCGTCAAAAGCCCAGATCATCCGGGATTATGCAGAATCAACGGTTGCAGTTGCAGATATTAAGATTGCAGTGCGATCACAGAAAACCGCGAAATCTATAGACTTTATGAAAAGGGCAATGGCGGAGTGCGACAGTGTCAGTGTGGATCAGCTTTCCAAAGCGGCACTTTCCGGTAAGGAAGCGCTTCGTGATTATCTGATGGGAACGGCATATGCAGAAGGTGCGCAGGCACTTCTGGAATCTCCATCCGCATTTGAACGGTGGTGCGACAACCGGATCATCCAGACAATCAGCCCGCAGAAATATAATGCATTTACAATAGGACCGGTAATTGCCTATGTAATTGCAAGACAGAATGAAATAAAAACGGTACGAATCATTCTTTCCGGTAAGCTTAACGACCTGCCGGATGATTCTATTCGGGAAAGGGTAAGGGAAATGTATGTATAAGATTGCAGTATTAGGCGATTATGACAGCATCTACGGCTTTGCTACACTGGGGCTTGACACATTTCCGGTTACTACCCATGAAGAAGCTGCCGAAGAGCTTCACAAACTGGCAACAGGTGGTTACGGAATTATTTATATTACAGAAGCCTGGGCCGATCAGTTAAAACATGAAATTGCAAGATATCAGGAAGAAATCATCCCGGCGATCATCCAGATTCCTGGCATTGCCGGTAATACGGGAGCAGGAGTCGCGGGCGTTAAGAAGTCTGTGGAAGTGGCTGTCGGTTCTGATATTCTGTTTTCGCAACAATAAAATAAGAAATGGAGGGTGATTCGTCCAAATGAGTACAGGTACGATTAAAAAAGTAGCAGGACCGCTGGTCATCGCATCCGGAATGCGAGATGCTAACATGCGTGACGTTGTACGTGTTAGTGAAAAGCGTCTGATTGGAGAGATCATCGAGATGCACGGTGATGAGGCATCAATTCAGGTATACGAAGAAACATCAGGACTTGGACCGGGAGAACCGGTAGAATCAACAGGGGCACCAATGTCAGTAGAACTTGGCCCTGGTCTGATCACAAGCATTTATGATGGTATCCAGCGTCCTCTGGATGATATTATGAAGATTTCGGGAAATAACTTACAGCGTGGTGTTGAAGTTGCTTCCCTGAAGAGAGACAAGAAATGGGAATTTGTTCCGGTTGCAAAAGTCGGAGACGAAGTTGGAGCGGGAGATGTGCTCGGTACTGTTCAGGAGACAGCAGTTGTTGAGCAGAAGATCATGGTTCCTTATGGAGTAAGCGGAACAGTCAAAGAGATCAAATCCGGTGAATTTACGGTAGAAGAAGTTGTTGCAGTTCTGGAGACGAAGGACGGAGACAAAGAGCTGACAATGATGCAGAAATGGCCGGTTCGTACAGGACGTCCATATGTGAAGAAACTGCCGCTGGATGCACCGCTTGTAACAGGACAGCGTGTTGTTGATACATTTTTCCCAATCGCAAAAGGTGGAGTTGCAGCCGTTCCGGGACCTTTCGGAAGCGGTAAGACAGTTATCCAGCATCAGCTTGCAAAATGGGCAGAAGCTGACATCGTAGTTTACATCGGTTGTGGAGAGCGTGGAAATGAGATGACAGACGTTCTGAATGAGTTCCCGGAACTGAAGGATCCGAAGACAGGACGTTCCCTTATGGAAAGAACCGTTCTGATCGCGAACACATCCGATATGCCTTTCGCAGCCCGTGAGGCATCTATTTATACAGGTATTACGATTGCAGAGTATTTCCGTGACATGGGATATTCTGTAGCATTGATGGCAGACTCTACATCCCGTTGGGCAGAGGCACTTCGAGAGATGTCAGGACGTCTGGAAGAGATGCCTGGTGAGGAAGGTTACCCGGCATACTTAGGTTCCCGTCTGGCAGAGTTCTACGAGAGAGCCGGACGTGTAGTTTCCATCGGTAAAGATGCAAGAGAAGGTTCCCTGTCCGTAATCGGAGCCGTATCTCCTCCGGGTGGTGATACATCAGAGCCGGTATCACAGGCAACCCTTCGTATCGTTAAGGTATTCTGGGGACTGGATTCCGCACTGGCATATAAGAGACATTTTCCGGCTATTAACTGGCTGACCAGTTATTCGCTGTATCTGGATAATATGAAAGACTGGTTTAATGAAACCGTTGCTCCGGACTGGATGGATGACCGTCAGAGAATGATGAGCCTTCTGACAGAAGAAGCAGCACTGGAAGAGATTGTACAGATGGTAGGTATGGATGCATTGTCTCCGTCTGACCGTCTGAAGATGGAAGCAGCAAGATCTATCCGTGAAGATTTCCTGCATCAGAACTCTTTCCACGAAGTAGATACTTACACACCACTTCGTAAACAGTATCTGATGATGAAACTGGTTCTTGCATTCTATGATCAGGCTTCAGAAGCTCTGAACAAAGGTGCATCCATGAAAGATCTTCTTGTAATGGATGTCAGAGAGAAAATCGGTCGTTATAAATATACATTAGCTGAAAATATTGAGACAGAATATGAGAAGATCATGGATGAACTCGGTAAAGAAGTAGCAGGAACGATCGGGAAGGAGGACTTCTAATTATGCCAAAGGAATATAGAACAATACAGGAAGTTGCCGGACCGCTGATGATGGTAAAAGGTGTAGAAGGCGTTAAATACGACGAGCTTGGTGAAATCGAACTCGCAAGCGGAGAAAAACGACGCTGTAAAGTACTGGAAGTAGATGGAGATGACGTAGTAGTACAGCTCTATGAGAATGCTGCCGGTATTAACTTAAGTAACAGTAAAGTACGTTTCCTCGGACGAAGCATGGAACTTGGTGTATCTGCGGATATGTTGGGACGTGTCTTCGATGGACTGGGACGTCCGATTGATGATGGACCGGAGATTTTGCCGGAGGAAAGAAGAGATATTAATGGTCTGCCTATGAACCCGGCAGCCCGCGTGTACCCGGAAGAGTTTATCCAGACAGGTGTATCTGCCATTGATGGCCTGAACACATTGGTTCGTGGACAGAAACTGCCAATCTTCTCTTGTTCCGGTCTGCCACATTCCCAGCTGGCAGCCCAGATTGCAAGACAGGCAAAGGTACGTGGAACAGATGAGAAATTCGCCGTTGTATTTGCTGCAATGGGTATTACATTTGAAGAGTCTAACTACTTCATCGAGTCATTCAAAGAGACAGGTGCGATTGACAGAACCGTTCTATTTATCAACCTTGCAAATGACCCGGCTGTAGAGCGTATCGCAACTCCTCGTATGGCACTGACAGCAGCAGAATATCTGGCATTTGAAAAAGATATGCACGTTCTGGTTATCCTGACAGATATCACGAACTATGCAGATGCGCTGCGTGAAATTTCCGCAGCGAAGAAAGAGGTACCTGGACGTCGTGGATATCCAGGATATATGTACACAGACCTTGCAACAATGTATGAAAGAGCCGGACGTCAGAGAGGTAAAGACGGAAGTATCACTATGATCCCAATCCTGACTATGCCTGAGGATGATAAGACACATCCTATTCCTGATCTTACCGGATATATCACAGAAGGTCAGGTAATCTTAAGTCGTGAGCTGTATCGTAAAGGATTACAGCCGCCGATTGATGTATTACCGTCTCTTTCCCGTCTGAAAGATAAAGGTATCGGTGAAGGCAAAACAAGAGCAGATCACGCCAATACGATGAACCAGTTATTTGCTGCGTATTCCCGTGGAAAAGATGCAAAAGAACTGATGACAATCTTAGGAGAAGCTGCCTTAACAGAGATTGACCTGAAATATGCAGAATTTGCAGAAGCATTTGAAAAAGAATATGTTTCCCAGGGATATGACAACGACAGATCTATTGAGGAGACACTGGAAATTGGCTGGAAATTATTGTCTATGCTGCCAAGAGCAGAGTTGAAACGTATCGACGACAAATTCTTAGACCAGTATTATGGAAAGCAATAATCAGGTAATGGAAATAAGGAGGTAGCGAATGGCATCGAAACAGATCACTCCTACCCGGATGGAACTGACCAAGACGAAGAAGAAGCTTGTTACAGCAAGAAGGGGACATAAGCTCCTAAAAGACAAGCGTGATGAGCTGATGCGTCAGTTTCTGGAGCTGGTAAAGGAGAACATGGCACTTCGTCAGAAAGTAGAAGCCGGAATCCTCTCTGCAAATAAGAACTTTGTTATAGCCAAAGCCGGAATGGATGAGGCTACGTTGAATACCGCACTGATGGCACCAAAACAGGAAGTAAATCTGGAAGTAGGCAATAAAAATGTTATGAGCGTTGACATTCCTGTGTTCAATACGAAGACAAGGACTGCTGATGCCAATGATATTTATTCTTATGGATTTGCATTTACATCCAGTGATCTGGATGGTGCTGTAAAATCACTGGCGGACATTCTGCCGGATATGTTGAAACTTGCGGAGACAGAAAAAGCATGCCAGCTTATGGCGGCTGAGATCGAGAAGACAAGGCGTCGTGTAAATGCGCTGGAACATGTGACAATTCCGGAGGCTCAGGAGACAATCAAATACATCACGATGAAGCTGGACGAGAACGAGAGAAGCTCTCAGATCCGTCTGATGAAAGTAAAAGATATGATGCTTGAAGAAGCACATCACTACAGCGAAAGAGCTTAGAACAGAGAAAAAGGGCGATGCAGGATATGCATCGCCCTTTTTTGAGGGGAGAAATCTAAGGTGACAGCGTTTATTGCGGCAATAGAGACAGAAAAACAAAATCCGGCATTTCCGGGAACGGCATTTGAAAAAATGCATATAATAAAGCAGATATTTTTCCAAGAAGGAGCAGAACCTATGAGTGAGAAACTGCCTTTTTATATGGCATATCAAAATCAGCTGCCAATCGATACAGCCTGGGAACGGGAAAACAGCCGGGATGCAGCTTATATGAAGAGCATGTATCCGACTGAAGTTAAGAAGATCCTGCCATATGTAGAGGCAGAATGTGACCGGCTGGAATATGATGTCAGTATGATCTATGATGAATATCCGGATCGTCTTCAGATACAGATGATCTGTGACCGTGTCTATGTGCAGGTGAAAGATCAGATGATCTTAGCAGATAAGCAGAATGGCAAAGATACAGGAGCGCAGGGAAAAAAACTGGAAGAAGCCTGGCTGCGGGAGTTGGTCTGGGTGATGACCTGTCAGGAAATATGCCGTAGACGGCAGGAGCGGAGAGACTTCCGTAGAAAATACTATTTTCTGAGTGAAAGCTTATCCTGAAATAGATGATTTCATATAATAAATAATAAGAACCGGAAGAAATAAAGTGCTGCCGGTTCTTATTTTGGTAGAATTGGTTAGAAAATAATCAATAATTTATCAGAATCTTGTGGAGGCAGTAGATTCTGGCGCGAAAAGTGGACGAAAAGGAAATCTTATGTTAAAATAGATGAGATTAAAATGTAATGACTATAAGAAGATATATAACGAATACAGATAAGGGATAATAAGAAACATGAAGAATATCGTATTTATCGGAATGCCGGCATCGGGGAAAAGCACAGTCGGTGTTGTTGTTGCTAAGAGACTGGGATATAAGTTTGTAGATACAGATCTGGTAATCCAGGAAGTGGAGAAGCGTTTGCTTAAAGAGATTATTGCAGAAGAAGGAAATGAAGGTT
>UMEO01017073.1_pt1 | contig 40269 bp, 30 predicted proteins | sample 1964781 | NCBI WGS metagenome assembly UMEO01 (sample SAMEA4836023, study PRJEB28245) | human gut metagenome | biome: gut microbiome; material: fecal sample | place: Denmark | collected 2008 | reverse complement strand
CATTGGCGCAGACTATCTGCGCGCCGGTCAGACTATCATCGATGTCGGCATCAACGTAAACGAAGAAGGCAGGCTCTGCGGTGATGTCAGCTTCGCCGACGCTGAACCTCTCGTAGACGCGATCACCCCTGTTCCAGGAGGTGTCGGAAGCGTCACAACCTCCGTACTGGTTGAGCACGTTGTGGATGCCGCACTGCTTAAGGCTGGATTAGACATCTTATAATTGTGCTGCACCAGTACATCATTTTTCTAAATAGCAATAGGTCACTGCACTAGAAAAAAGTCTCAACGCAGGCATAGCTTTCTACGTTGAGACTTTAAATTTTAAATCTACTCTCCAATCACAACTTTACAGTCCTTTTTATAGCCTAACAGAACGTCATACTCATCTATGATATAATAATAACCTTTTTGATCTACAAACCAGTAGTATCCAACTCTACGATCATCTGACCGAGTTTCTGCTCTTTTAACAGATAACACATATAGATTGGAAGATATGTCACAGTTCCTTCTGTTTCTACATTTCCAACGGAAAAAACATAGGCTTTCTCAAGATGATAATCCGGTATGTTCATAAAATTATCCAAAGCTTTGTGTGATTTATATGCCTTACCAGACTTAACTTCAATCGGAACAACTTTTCCATTCATTTCTATCACAAAATCCATTTCACCAATATTTTTCTTTTTACAGAAATATGGTGTAAAACCATTCGCCGTTAATTGCTGTGCGACAGCATTTTCAAAGTGTGCTCCGTTGTTCACTTCTCCGTTTTTATTAATTAATTCCATTTTTGTTTCTGCCGGATATGCACTTGTCAACAATCCAATGTCGCTCGAAAAAAGTCTGAATATATTACTGCTCTTGCTTGCTAAAAGTGGAATAACTGGTGCCTCAATATTATAAACCGGCAACGCCACACCTGCATCTTTTAACCACAAAAAACTATTTTCGTATCTGTCAAATTTCAGTTCTTTATCCAACATCGTAAATACAAACTTTTTATTCTGCTTATTTAGTTCAGCAGGAATAATGTCATATATGGACTTTAACTTAAGCTTTCTGTCCTCAATCTCATATTGGGAAAAATCCTCTTTATAAAGCGTTGTTATATCACGTTGTACTTTGTCAACCTCTCGAATATCTTTTGTTTCTATATAAGTTTTTACAGCATCTGGCATTCCTCCAACAATAAGATAAACAAAAAACATAGACAAAAGCTTCTGATGTACAAATTCGTCCACAGGACTGGCGTTTTTAAATTTTTCATTTAGCATATCTAATGTAGTTACTGAGACATTATTCGCCATCATAAATTCTTCGAAATCCATAGGGTACATCTTTAAAACAGTCAGGTATCCAACCGGAGCCGAAGCGATACCTTTCAGTTCTACCCCTAATAAGGATCCGCTCATTACATACTTAAAACTTCCCTCATCTACAAGAAATTTTATTTTAGTTACTATTTCCGGGCATTTCTGAATCTCATCAAAAAAAACAACCGTTTCATGCGATTTGCAATCTTCTGGCATGATCATTTTTAATTTAATCAAAAAATCTTCCGCACTCATCTCTGCATTTAAGTAGGAAACCATATCCGGCTGATCAATAAAATTCACTTCAAACTTAGTATATCCGCTCTTTTCAATTTCATCTCTTATGAGCCATGTTTTTCCTATCTGTCTTGCTCCTGTCACTAATAATGCCTTATTTGAATTTTTAATCCATTCGCCAATTGCAATTGAATCTTTTCTGTACATAAATTCATACCTCCAATTACACAATACACTATCTGCCCCGTTTTTTCAATCATTATCATTACAATTTGCCCCGTTTTTAAATTTAATATAATTATATTTTGCCCCGTTTTTAACATTGCTATTCACCAAGTCTGCCCCGTTCATCAAAAAAATCCGCAGGTGCGCTCTCACATCCTGCGGATTTTTCATCTCAAAATAATTATTTTACAGTAGAAACGATCAGACTCATCTTCCCCTGCATCTCAACTTTTCCATAACCATTCGGCAGGATAAAATGATCTCCCTTCTTCACCGGGCTGCTGCCCACGATTCCATCTCCCTCTAAAACGGATACCAGAAGGAACGGATACTTCTGCTCAAATTCCATCTTTCCATTTACATCTGCCTTAAAGATCGTATAGTATTTGCAGGAATACAGCTCATTCAACTGATTTTCCGGCAGATTCAATGCGGATTTTACACTGTCATCCACAGATTTTGCCGGAACTGTGATAACATCAATACTCTTTTCTACATGCAATTCTCTCGGCTTCCCATTTGAAAGACGGTCATAGTCATAAACACGATAAGTAATATCACTGTTCTGCTGTGTCTCTAAGATTAAAAGTCCACCCTTGATCGCATGAACTGTTCCCGGATCGATCTGGATAAAATCACCTTTTTTCACCGGAATCTCACGGATAAACTCTTTCCATTTTCCCTGATGGATCATATCGGAAAGTTCTTCTTTCGTCTTTGCATTATGACCGATCACAAGTGTTGCCCCTTCCGGCGCATCCATGATATACCAGCACTCTGTCTTTCCAAAAGAACCGTTTTCATGTACTTTCGCATAATCATCATCTGGATGTACCTGAATACTAAGATCATCCCTTGCATCAATGATCTTCGTGAGAAGCGGGAAACGGTCACAGTCGTAATTGCCGAACACTTCCGGATGTTCTTTCCATACAGCAGATAACTTCATGCCGGAAAATGCGCCGCTTCGAACGGTTCCGTCTCCGTTTGGATGTGCGGAGATGCCCCAGCACTCGCCGATGTCATCTCCCTCAACCGGATAACCGAATTCTTCTCTTAACTTTGTTCCTCCCCAGATATTATGTGTACATACCGGGTCTAAAAACAAAATCTCTTTATTTGCCTGATTCATACTAAGAATTCCTCCATTTGTCTCTATTACTTTCTGATACCAGAATGCCGAATCCTTTACAATGCGCTGCTGCGTTGTAAAGTCTACATAAATGATACCAAAACGCTGTTTATATCCGTCAGACCACTCAAAATTATCAAGAAATGTCCACAGGAAATATCCTCTTACATCCGCACCCTCGTCACTGGCACGCTGCATGGCACCAATATAGGAATCTAAAAATGTGATACGGTTCGGATCATGCACTCTGCCATCTGCACTGATGTTATCATGGCAGGACATACCGTTTTCTGTAATATAAAGCGGCAATGGATAACGCTCTGTCAGAAATTTTATACCATAATAAAAAGCTTCCGGCGTTACCGGCCAGTCTGCTCCTGTCTTAGGAAATCCCGGTTCACGGTCCACAAATTCCGGTTCTCCGTTCTCTCCTGCGCGGACATAGTAACCATTGTATATATTCTGTCCCATAAAATCAAGCGGCTGATGGATCAGCTTCATATCTTCTTCCGTGATCTCTGGCAGATACTGCGCAAATTTCTCCAATCCTTCTTTCGGATAATGCCCTAAAAATACAGGATCCGAAAACCATGCTACATTCCAGGTCCAGTTATCCATCGGATTATAGAAACCAAAATATACTTTTTTCGCAGCTTCAATGTCCTCCGGTTTATCCGTATAAGGATAAGCGACACCTCCGGTCGGTGCGTATCCGACTTTGATATCCCGGACTGCATATTTACGCAGATTGATAACAGCCTGGCCATGTGCCTTCATCAGATTGTGTGCGATCTGGAAAGTATCTTTGATTGACATTTTTACTCCCGGTGCATGTACACCGCTTAAATGTCCAAGTCCAACCACACACTGCGGTTCATTGATCGTGATAAAGTATTCACAAATATCGGAAAAACGCTCTGCAACTACCTTCGCATACTCACCAAACCAGTCTGCCACTTCCGGGTTCAGCCAGCCACCCTTTTCATAAAGAGCCTGCGGAAACTCCCAGTGAAACATGGTAATATATGGCGTAATCCCATTTTCTTTCATACATGTGATCATATCACGGTACATCCGGATCGCTTTTTCATTGACACGACCGGTTCCTTCCGGCAGAATACGTGCCCAGTTTAATGAAAAACGATATGCCTTGATACCAAGATTTTTCATCAGCGCGTAATCTTCCTTATAATGATGCATATGATCACAGGTCGTATAAGCATTCTGATTTTCGAAAATCCTGCCTGCCTCCGTAAATGCATCCCAGACTGTTTTTCCTCTTCCATCGTTTGCATCGGTTCCCTCTACCTGATAGGAACTGCTCGCAACACCCCAAACAAAATCATCCCGAAACATTCTTCTTTTCCTTTCCCAGTGAATTATTTTTCAGAGGAACCAATGACAGACACCAGATAAAATGGCACTGCATCATTCTCGTGTGTCTCTGTCAGACGCACCTCCACTTTATGTACTTTATTTTCGCCATGTTCTAAGATGGTGTCAAGTTCTAATTTATCACCCCAGGTCTCATCAAAGTTCGCATCCAGACGGACTGCATGTTCTGCATCGCCGTCCACAATGATCTCTGCAACCGGTGCCGGAAGTTTTACGGATTTTCTGTACTGTACTGAAATATTGCAGCCCTCAACATCAAGTGTGATGGAATCACCTTTCTTTGAAGCTGTCCATCCGTGTTTGAAACAGTCGGTAATATCTCTCTGTGCGGACGTATCTGCGACAAATCCATGGCAGACTACGTTTTCGTCGCTGTTCTGATGACGGATGGATTTCTCATAAGTATTTTTTGTGAGAGGTGTCGGATAATCCGGTTCGCTCTGTTCCGTTGCATCTTCTGTTTTTACTTTATCTAAAAAGTATGTAATCACCGATGCGACAAGTGCATGTCCGGCATCATTCGGATGCAGGTCATCCGGTGTGATCTCACGGTTTTCGATGCGCCCGGCGACAACTTCCGGGTAGATCGTACTCTGCATGCTGACAGCCGGAAGATTATAATATCTTGCAATGCGTCCGTGCATCAGCTGCGCATTGGCACCGTTATTGTAAAATACGTTGTGCACTAAAAGAACTGCCGGTTTTGTCTTACTGGTATATACTTTTCGCACCAGTCCCTCATAGGTCTCCATAAAGTGCTCCGTGCTGTCATCGTTGACGGAAAACTCGATGATGACAAAATCCGGCTCTTTGGAAAGCAGATCAGCTTCTGCGCGCGCCACACCAAACTGTGAGGTTGTTCCGCCGATTCCTGCATTGATGTAAGTAAAATCAGCCTGTGGAAATGTCTTTTTCCACCACTCATAGACATGGTATGCGTAACAGAGTTCCGGTTTGGAAGAAAGGCTTCCCTGAGTGATCGAGCCGCCTAAAAATGCAATATTTAAAGCTTCGCCTGCTTTGGCGCGGTCCATGACTTTTTTCAGGCGGTATAAGCAGCCGCGGTTGGCAATGCCGTTTTCGTATTTGATTTGATATTCCATTTGATATTCTCTCCTTTTTTGCTGTTTCCGGTGCGAAACTAAGATTCCCAGACTGCATCCCCTAATGAGTTGATATACGCCGCAAGCTCATCCGACATCTGCTCTGCTTCCGGGATACGGATGTGTCCCGGCGTGCCGGAGCCATTTTTTGTGTAGAGGAAATGATGGACTCTCTCACTGCCAATGCGTGTGCAGACTTCGTCGATGGAGCGGTCCCAGCTTTTATCATGGCAGAGGATCGTGGTTGCTAAAATGATCTGCGCCTTCGGATAAAGCTGCATCAGTTTTTCGATGAATGCCTGATAATGTTTTCTCCAGTTTTTGGATTTTTCACTGTCATAATCTTCTGCCATATAGTCTACCGGATGATTGTCGTTTTGTCCGATCGCAACAACGACAACATGCGGAACATATTTGGAGAAATCCCACTGTTTGGTTGGCCCGAGATCCGGGTGGTACTCGATCTTGTCATAGCAGGACTCGACACCTTTATAGTGCGGTGCTGCAAACCAGCCGGTATCATCTAAAAGTGAGATTCCACCCTGTGAAGTGTCGTGGATCTGCGCATTTAATTTCCGCGCCGTCATCCACGCATAGGAATACCAGCTGTTCGAATATTCCCCATCATGCTCAGGATCTGGTTTTCCAACATACTCCACAGCTTCTGAAACTTCTCCACAGGAAACACTGTCCCCGAAAAATTCCATTTTCCGTTTTGGTTTTTCCGGCAAAGGCAGCACTTTAGCCCCGTCATCAATCTCAAATCCGTAAAACGTAAACGTATGACAGGAATCCATCCGCTTAAATAACAGCAGTTCATGTGTTCCCTCTGAAAGTCCCTCCGCCAAAGTATAAGTCTTTTTCTCTTCATCAGGCGACAAGGTAAAACGCTTCTGCTCCCCGTCTATAAAATATCCCAGTTCATTCGTCCAGCAGGAACGATGGTTTGCGATCACTGCCTTTAAGGATGTTCCGGTAAATTTCATTCCAATTGAGCTGCACGCATAGACAAGAACCGGTGCAAGCCTGTCATCAAAATCAATTCTTCCGCTGTAAGATAACATCTCATTATCTGGTTTAATTATCATGTTCTGAGTTCCCCTCCAAAAATTAAATATGTAAGCAGACTGCCCGCTCCGCGGACATTCCATTATGATAAAATGCACGTTCTGCGGACACTCCATCACACGTTTCATGAATTACGCAACAAGGCTGCCGCAATTTTCATTGCATCTGGCAGCCTGTGTTATGAATTAATTTTATGCTATTAAGGATGAATAGCAGCAATTTTAGCGTCTTCCGATCTCGGTATCTTCCGGTGTTACGACACTGTTTTCTTTGATGTAATCAATGATATCATCAAGTTCTGTAAATGCAAGACCAACATAGCTGTCTGCAGCACCGTAGTAAATTGCAATTTTTCCGGATTCGGAATCATGGATTGTTGCACATGGGAAGCATACGTTCGGAACAAATCCGCGCTCCTCATACCATTCTTCCGGTGTGAGTAAGAATGTCTCACAACGATATTTTACGATAGATGGATTGTCAATGTCTAAGATTGCTCCACCGATGGAATATACATAACCGTTACAGGTTCCGCTTACTCCGTGGTAGAATAACAGCCATCCTTCGGATGTTTCGATCGGGGCAGCACCTCCACCGATCTTTAAGGACTCCCACCACTCAGAGCCTTTGCCCATCACATGTCTGTGTTTTCCCCAGTAAGTAAGATCCGGGCTCTCGCTCACGAAAATATCACCGAACGGTGTATGTCCGCTGTCGGACGGACGGGATAATAACATGAAGTTTCCGTTGATCTTTCTTGGGAACAGCACTGCATTTCTGTTGAATGGAAGGAACGGATTCTCAATTCTTGTGAATGTCTTGAAATCTGTTGTCTTTGCTATACCGATTGCTGCGCCGTAGAAATCCTGACACCAGATGATGTAATAGGTATCTTCTACTTTTACAAGACGCGGATCATATGCATAACGCGGCATAAACGGTTTGCCTTCCTCGTCTACGAAATTGATCTTGTTTTCATCAAAATTCCAGTGGATCGCATCTTTGCTTCTTCCAAGGTAAATGTAAGGAATACCGTTAGTCTGCTCTCCACGGAATACACCGATGAATCCATCTTCATACGGCATAACGGCACTGTTGAAAATTCTTGCAACACCTTTTACCGGGTTACGTCCGATGATCGGGTTCTCATTGTATCTCCATACCGGTGCTCCTGTTAAGTTTTCCGGTCTTTCCTGCCATGGTACATTTGGTACCGGCTGGCTGATCATTTTATATTTGCTCATCTTCTTCCTCCATTTCTGCGTCTTACATCCACGCACCTGCAGATTCTATCTGCAATTTATTTTCGTCGTTCTTTTTTATTTCTTATTTATCTTCCTTTGCAAGGAACTCTAAATTCTTCTCGATCAGTCCGCATCTCTGTGCCACACACTCAACGCTTCTGCCCGGATCCTGCGGTGTATTAAATACATAATCTACCAGTTTATCCACGGTAGTTGTCGCTACATGCATTCTCGTATCCGAAGATGCATAGTAGATAAATACTTCGTTATTCTCATTTACGATCGCACCGTTGGTAAATACAACATTGCTTACGTCACCGACACGCTCTTCACCTCTCGGTCCAATTAAGAGTCCGGACGGCTCTGCGATCACTTTTGACGGATCGTTTAAATCTGTTGCAAATGCATAGATAACATAACGGAGTCCTGCTGCGGTGTTGCGGACACCATGTGCAATGTGGATCCAGCCTTTGTCTGTCTTGATCGGAGTTGCACCTGCACCGTTCTTTGCCTCTGTGATCGTGTGATATTTGCGAAGACTTGTCATTTTCTCCTCGTCGATCACTGCGTGTGTGATATCTTCGCAAAGTCCAAATCCGATTCCTCCGCCTGATCCGGTTTCAATAAAGTCATCCATCGGTCTTGTATAGAATGCATATTTTCCATCTACAAATTCCGGATGAAGTACCACGTTTCTCTGCTGCGGAGAATTTAAAGTAACAAGATTTGGCAGTCTCTCCCAGTTCTTTAAATCTTTAGTACGAACGATTCCTGCTGCAGCTACGGCTGCGGAAAGATCGTTTACGGTTGTATCTTTTGACTCAGAACAAAATACACCATAGATGTAACCATCTTCATGTTTGGTCAGACGCATATCATAGACATTGGTCTCTTCCGGACAGGTATCCGGTAACAGGATCGGATAATCCCAGAAACGGAAACCATCAATTCCATTGTCACTCTCAGCAACACCAAAGAAAGATTTTCTATCGTTTCCTTCGATTCTCGCAACCAGATAATATTTTCCGTTCAGTTCGATCGCGCCGGAATTCATCACTGCGTTGATTCCAAGACGCTCCATGAAATATGGATTTGTCTCCGGGTTTAAGTCATATCTCCAGGTCAGAGGAATATGCTCTCTTGTCAATACCGGATATTCATAACGGTCATAAACACCATTGTAAAAATCCGATTTTACATTTTTGCGGGAAAGCAGTTTTTCCTGCTTTTCTTTTTCTACATAATATCTCTCATGTAACATTCGTCGAATCTCCATTCTTTTTCTAAAAATAAATGAATCTGTTTTATGCTCCGATTCTGCGGATGACTTCTATACACATTCTTCCATTATGATACGGACATTTCCACGGCTCTACGATCGGTCTGTCTAAAATCGGACTTCCATCCTCATTGACTTCCCAGAACCACTCAGAACCATTTCTCTTATCAACCACATAGGTTTTGATGAACTCCCACTCTGCCAGTGCAGCATCGCGATATTCAGAATGTCCTGTGTTTCTTTCATAACCGTTTAAGAAACCAACAACTGTTTCTGCCTGCACCCACCAGACGCGGTGTGCATTGACCACTCCGCGGTCACATTCATTTGCAAGAGAATGACCATCAAATGCCACCTGATAAATTCTTGAGGTCAGTGTCTTTGTGATCGGTGTCATTTTCTCACGGTAATGTTCATTGTTTAATACATCGACACCGCGATCCATCAGCCATGCTGTCTCAATGTCATGACCATAAGAATGAAGGTCTAAGATTGTGTTATAGTCTGCATCAAAAAATACTTCCTGACGCTGTTTTGCCGGATTGTATACCTTATCTGCAAAGGTATCCATGATCCACATCAGTCTCTTTCCAACCTTTTCATTTTTTGTCACGCGGTACAATTCTGTATACGCTTCAAAAACATGAAGCAGTGTATTCATTGTCTTATCTGCAAGTACACCGTTCTCAGAAAGCTTTTCGTTTGATTCCGGTTTAAAATCTCTTGTAAAAGCTTCTAAGTAGCCGATCTCATCGGTGCAGCGCTCCTCAATGATATCAAACAGGGAAAAAGCAAGTTCTAACGCTTCCTTATCCCCGGCTGCATCATAGTAAGATGACAACGCATAAATACAGAATGCCTGATTGTATGTATGTTTAGTTGTATCAAGTGGTGTTCCGTCATAATTTAATGACCAGAAGATCCCTCCGTATTCTTTGTCGATACAATGTTCCCTTAAAAATTCATAACCATGTTTTGCCTCGGCAAGCAGGTCTTCTCCCTTAAAACCTGCTGCCTCGCATTCCTCTTCCGAAATGCCGCCGTCTTTATAAAGTAAATACGCATTTGCAAAAAACCAGGTAATACGGCTGTTTAAGATACATCCTTTTTCTGCTTTTTCATCCAGTGCAAGATCATAGGAAAGATAACCGTAATATCCGCCGAACTTATCATCCCGCATACCTCTCCAAAATGGAATGATATGTGTGAGCAGTTCGTGTTTTGCTTCTGCTGCAAGTTCTTTTAACTCACTCATAACCGTTTCCTCTTTCTCTCTTTAGCCTTTTACTGCACCAGCAGCAATTCCACTGTAAATCTGTTTCTGACAGAGGATAAATACGATCAATGCCGGAAGCAGGGAAATGATAACACCTGCACAGATCAGGTTGTACTGACTTCCCATCGGGCCAACAAATGTATAAAGTGATGTCGCGATTGTATGTAACTTTTTATCCATCAGATAAAGGTTTGCCATATAGTACTCGTTATAAACACCAACGCCCTTTAAAATACAGGATGTCACGATTGCCGGTTTTAACAGTGGAAGCATAATTTTCCAGTAAATTGTCCAGTAGGATGCGCCATCAATGATTGCCGATTCATCCAGAGATATTGGTATATTTTCCATAAACTGAATGAAAATGTAAATTGAGATAACATCCGTTCCGCACATCAGAATAATATATCCATATAAATGATTGACAAAGTGCAGTGCTGTCATGATATTATATACAGTTACCTGCATTGCAACTGCCGGAAGCAGTGAAGCAAACAAAAACAGGTTTCGGATCAGTCCGTTTCCCGGGAATTTAAAACGGTTTAATACATAAGCAAGCTGTGTTCCGATTACAATGGAAACAACCAGGACAGATACCATAACGATCACGGAGTTTAAGAAAGCTCTTCCCATATCCGCTGTCTGAAATGCTTTAATAAAATTATCAAAATTCAGCCAGTTCTTCGGCAATGTCATAACATTGGTCGTCTGATATTCTTCCTGTGTCTTAAACGCTGTAATCACACAGGAGATAACAGGAACAACTGCACAAAGTCCAAAGAAAATCAACGATACATATTCAACGATCAGCCAGAGGATTGCACCAACGGTATAATGTTTTTTTCTTTTCTGCACATTTACATTATGTTTTCTCATCTTCCTATGCCACTCCCTTTCCAGCTTTCTTTGCCTGTTTTTCTGCTTTTAATCTTGCGCGTTTTGCCTTGTAGGATTCATCCTCACTCTCAGCATCACGGAAGATATATTTAAAGAATAACTTCTGTAAAATCGTACATGCAAAAATGATAAGGAGAAGTACGACTGCCATTGCTGATGCAAGACCGACTTTCTGGCTTACATGAGCGATCTCATTCATAATTACAAAATATGTTCCGGTTCCATTTGCACCATCTGTGATAACGTAAGGCTGCTCAAATGCACTTAAGGAACCTGTGATAGAAAGAATTACATTTAAAGTGATAATTGTTTTGATACTCGGCAGAATAATATGTTTAAACTGCTGAAATTTATTTGCACCATCTAACTCTGCTGCTTCGTAAAGGTCTGCATCCACAGACATGATTGCACCGATAAACAATACCATGTTCTGTCCAAAATAACGCCATACCGAAGTAGCCACCAAAGACCAGTTGTTAATTGACTGATCTTTCAGCCAGTATGGAAGATTGTCAAGTTTAAATCCACACCATTGTAAGATCGTATCAAATACAAATCCTCTGGTATAGAAAAATTTAAAAATAAATCCGATCGCAATACCACTGATCAGATATGGGAAAAACATTAACCCTTTAAAGAAGTTTCCTCCCTTTACTTTAAAACTTAAAATAGTTGCCAGATAAAGTGCAAGCACAAGCTGAATGATTGCACCTACCATATAATAAAGACTGAGCTTTAATGCTCCAAAGCAGTCATCCCTGCGAAATACGTCAATATAATTTTTGAATCCGACAAATTTTCTCTGATCTACCGGAGTTAAATATTTCATCTTATAAAAACTAAATTTTACCATCTCGGCAAAAGGCAGATAAGTAAATACAAACAGCAACAGCAGCGGAATTGTCATAAATGCCACGCAGATAATCACCTGCTGTCCTTTTCTGCTTTTTGCCCATTTTGTAAAACTGAATGGTTTTTTCCCTTCCATATCCACAATTCCTCCATCCATTGTCTTTTATCCGGGAAGGGGAACCTCCCCTTCCCTTTTGTGGAACTATATTACTCAGTTACTTCAATTCCGTTTGATTCCTGTGCATCAGACCATGCTGTGTTCCATTCGTCCATGATCTCATCAAATGTCTTATCGCCATTGGATGCATGCTCAATGATTGCCTGGATTTTACTGTCTCCACCTGCGTTAATATTTAACTCAGACTCTGCATTCATCTCATTTAAGAAATCTTCCTCGCCAGCTAATGCAGGTTCATCCTCTAAGAATGTTACGCCATCGAAGGAAAGTTTTGTATCTGTACTGCCGGCTGCGACTGGAAGTCCATCCTCGTTGTATGAGAAACCGGATTTTTCTGTCATCCATTTTACAAATACCATAGCTGCTGCTTTTTCATCATCTGTTGCATTTGCATTGATACCATAAGAGTAATCAGCACCTGCGGATGCATACTGCTCACCATTTACAGTGATCGGGAATGGCATATAACCGATATCTGCGCCATTTTCGCCTGCTGCTTCCATCTGAGGATAAGCCCATGAGCCAAGTACCATACAACCGATCTCACCATTGTTGATCATACCTTTACAGCCCTCCCAGTCAGTTGTTGCAAAGTCATCTTCGATCAGTCCGTCTGCAACTGCATCATAGAGGATCTTGTAAACTGCATAAGCATGTGTATCATCGCCATAATTCTGGAATGGATCTTTTGTATGAACTAATTTCTGGTTCATATATGTATTGTCGCCTGTTGCATTATTTCCGATGTAAGCATCCCATGCTCCCATTGTCCAGCCTGCTGCATAGTTTGTATAAAGTGGGATGGCATCTGTATTATCTTTGATTTTCTGTAATGCACCGATAAATTCTTCCGGAGTCTTTGGAAGTTCTGTAACTCCTGCTTCTTCAAATACTTTTTTATTGTATACGATACCCTGTGTAGTTGCTGTAGAAGGAACACCGTAAACCTGTCCGCCATACTCCCATGTAGTTGCATAATTGATCTGGGTCTTCATGGTATCAAGATCACCATATGAAATAAAGTAATTGCTTAAGTCTGCCTTATCAACCGCCGGGATCATCATGACTGTCTCATAGTCACCGGACTGTAAATGCATCAGAGCATCATCTGCATAGTTGGTATCGGTTGTAAGTTCAACTGTAATATTTGGATACATTTCATTGAATGCTGCTAAATACTCTTTCCATGTTGTTCCGTTATAATCGTCAGATTCAAGATCTGTTCTGTGGTTGAATAATGAAATTGTTGCTGTCAGATCTGTATAATCCTCACCAAGTTTGATATCTGCATAGGATAAAGATCCGTCTGCGGATGTAGAAGCATCACCACTCTCAGTTGCTGCTACATCATTTGATGCATCTGTGCTGTTATCTGCTGCTGCACTGTTGTTGTCTGTTGTTCCCCCATTGCCTGCTGTGTTGTTTGAGCCACCGCATGCTGCCATGCTCATGGTCATTGCTGCTACTAAAGTAACGGCTAAAACTTTTCTTAATTTCATAGAATTTTCCTCCTTATGATGTTTGTTACTTGTTTTGTAATTTAATTTAATTATATATCGTTTTATTTTTTAGTCAACACTTTTTTCCTGATTTTAGCCCATTTTAACCCTTCTATTGTGCATTTCGGCACTATAGACAATTCTTTTTTGCTGTTTTTGTGCACTTTTTCACATTTATTTTTGTTTTAGTTTCATTTTTTAGCTTATTTTAGTCTATATTTTGTAAATTGATTAATTCACTTATTTACCTTGATTTTAGTTTAACTAATTACTTATTTCGCCACAGCGTTATCTGCAGAACATCCATAACTTAACAATATGAAATGCTCACCAAATGATGGTTTGTGGGTGACATGAGTTTCCTTGTGTAGGGTGGTTCTGGGGGGTTACGATTGGCAAATTGCATCAAGCCGGGACTGTTTTGTTTCCGTTGTCCGAAAATAAGAAACTCTAAGCATGCCTGATTCAGGTTGGGGCGGAGTGACGTGTACGTCCTAAATGCGCCATCCGGGCACATTAGGACTTGTGCTGCCGTCCATGGCAGCACAACACTATGTTGCGAACAGGCATCCTAAGAGTTTCTAATTTCCTTCCAAAGTCACAAAACGAGTCTCGGCTTGATGCGATTTGCCAGCCGCAAGGTTGTGAACCACTCTTCGTCGGGGAACTCATTTTACAACCTTGGGGGTGCGTAAATTTTTGTGACATTCATTTCAAAAAGGTTGAAAAATCTCGACACAATCTGTTATATCTATGCTTTTAAACATACATACTTGGAATAATAATCTGCATTATTAGTCTGTTAATTTACGAAATGATTAATGTAATGCAACATAGCAGATGAAACTTCAGACAAGTCATCAGGCTGAATATTAATGATACAGCACATTACGATTTTAAGCATATTTCCATTCGTGCGAATATCAAAAATTCACACCCGCACCCCCAATTCTGAGATGAACCGCCCGCCCAAATGGTGTTCATAACCTGAAGGCTGGCATCTTGCGCAAAGCCAGAGCTAATTTTGTGACTTTGGAAGAAAATTAGAAAATCTTGGTGTGCCTGTCTACACATAGTGATGTTCTGCCACGGATGGCAGAACAAGGCAGCATCGAGTCATGGATGACTCGTTGTTGCCGGTCACGTCACTCCGAGAAAATCTAACCCAGACACACCTAGACTTTTCTTATTTTCGTACAACGGAACCAAAATTAACTCCGGCTTTGCGCAAAATGCCATTCACAGACCTACGACACACCATTTGGACGGGCGAAGCATGTCAACCACAAGCCAAAATTTGGTGTGAAATCCATGAAACGAAAAAAACAGAAAGCGGCAAGCCTTTCACAACTTACCGCTTTCTCTTATTTTACAACCTGCTGCACGCTGGCTTTTTCCACCAGCCTTCCCTCAACAATGGTAATTCCCTGTTTATAACGTTCCCCGCTGACTTTCTTTAACAGCACATGTATTGCTTTATTTGCCATTTCACGGATATCCACCTCATAAGTTGTGATCTCGACATCACACAGTCCCGGAAAAAGATAGTTATCAAATCCAACCACTGAAAAATCTTCCGGAACGCGATACCCCTGCTCTTCTAACTGATTGATGACCATGCTTGCCGTGAGATCGGAGTTGCACACAAATGCCGTCGGCATATCTTTCATCTGATCCGGATGAATATCAACCTCTACCACACCACATTCCATATCACGATCCGATATGATCCACTCCTGTGGCACTTCAATACCATGTTCTAACATGGATTTCCGGTAACCGAAATAACGGTCTGTGATACTTGCTGTAAACAACAGAGTTCCGACATACGCAATTTTTTCATGACCATGCTCGATCAGATAATTCGTCAGCATGTAAGTACCATAGTAACTGTTAGAGATCACCGCATCACTCATCTGGTGTTCATCATAAAAATCAAGATACACGATCGGAATCTGTGTATTCTGTCTTAATGCACCTAAATATTCTGTCCTCAGCCGTCCGATCAGAATCAGACCATCTACTTTACGTTCCAGCACGATTTTAGGCAGATTCGCCTCGGCTTCATCTTCTAATGAAACAACCTCAAGCATCGTGAAACATTCTTTCTGAACGGCCCTTGTTGCAACACTCTGGTACATTCTCCAGTAAAAGGATGCATACTCTCCTAAGTATTTTTCCGATACCAGCACCCCGATATTATAACTTTTTACTGACTTTTCTTTTTTTACGGCAGATGGCTGCTTGTATCCAAGTTCATCTGCCAATTGTTTGATTTTTTCCCGCATAGCCTCGCTGACACCTTTTTGTCCGGAAAGTGCTTTTGAGACCGTGACCGTACTGACACCAAGCTGCTCTGCAATGTCTGCCAGCTTTACTGCTTTTGCCATAACCGTCCCCTTCTTACTACTTTTTACTTTTTCGATTTAATCTTATTTCTTTTCCACAAAATGTAACAGTTTTGACTGGAAATCACCCCATGGATTCTGGATCAGAATACCTGCATACATTAATGTATCTCCCGCATATACAGTATCTTCGCCTTCCAGACAGTAATTCTTCTGCGGATCGAGTCCTTTTAATGTGATTCTTCTGCTCTTATAATTCGGACGGTTGATCACCTGCACAAATGTAACCAGTGCTTCTGATTTATCTTTTGAAACCACCTCGTAACAGTCAAAATAATGATTTTCCTGATAGGAGGCGATCCTGTAATAATCGCCGCTTCTTACCAGATCATTGTATTTATGATACATGGCAACCTGTTTCGGGATCATCTGTCTGTCTTCTTCCGGAATCTTTGTGATATCCAGCTCATAACCGAAAGTTCCTGCAAGCGCTACATGACCTCTTGTCTCAAACGGTGTAACACGTCCCACCGTATGATTCGGACAGTCTGAAACGTGCGCTCCCATCGTCGATAACGGATAGATCATCGCCGTACTTTCCTGAATCTTTAACCGCTCCACCGCATCCGTATCATCCGAGCACCAGATCTGTGGACTGTAATAAAGCATACCCGGATCAAAACGTGCCCCACCGCCGGAACAGTTTTCCAGTAAAAGATGTGGGAACTCTGTTACCAGACGCTCCTGCATCTCATACACTGCCAGCACATAACGGTGATAAAGTTCACCCTGTCGGTCTGCAGGAAGTCCATAGCTTCCGATGTCAGAAAGCTGACGGTTCATATCCCATTTGACATACTCAATATTTGCACTGCGTAAGATCGACGCCACGCTCTCATATGCATAATCGCGCACTTCTTTTCTGGTAAGATCAAGTACATACTGATTTCTGCAGAGAGATCCCTCTCTTCCCGGAATCTGAATTGCCCAGTCCGGATGTGCCTCGTAAAGTTTTGAATCCGGTGAGATCATTTCCGGCTCAAACCAGATACCGAATTTTAATCCAAGTTTATTTACTTCATCTACCAGATGTTTTAAGCCGCCGTTTAATTTTTCTTCGTTGACATACCAGTCACCCAGACTTGATGAATCATCATTGCGGTGTCCAAACCAGCCATCATCCATAACCAGCATTTCAATGCCAAGTTCCGATGCTTTTTTTGCAATGGAAAGTAATTTTTCTGTATTGAAATCAAAATAAGTTGCTTCCCAGTTGTTGATCAGAATCGGACGTTTCTTATCCTTATATTCGCTGCGGATCAGGTGGTTCCGGTAAAGTTCATGGAGCTGGTGTGTCATGCCGTCATATCCGGTGTCACTGTAAACCAGCACAACTTCCGGTGTCTGGAAACTCTCACCTTTTTCTAACTTCCAGCAGAAGTTCTCCGGATGGATTCCCATGCCGACACGGACGGTATCAAACTGTCCCAGTTCCACCTGTCCGATAAAGTTGCCGGAGTATACAAAATGCATACCATATACTTCGCCCTGTGACTGGTCGGCATTTCCTGCCGCAAGTGCCATGAATGGGTGTTCCTGATGGGAAGACTCACCTCTTACGGATTCCACACCCATAAATCCTTTTTTTACTTTGCGGTGTTCTAACATACGCTCTCTCGCCCAGGAACCGTGCATCGTAAGAAGTGTAAAATCACGGTTATCCATATCCATGGAGAAAGACAGTGCTTTCGTCAGATACAACATCTCGCCGTCATTTTCGATCCGCACGCTTCTTGTGATGACATCCACATCCGAAAATGCCGTATAGAGCAATGTTACTTTCAATCCAAGTACCGGATCCTCACAGAGAAGCTCTAATGTCTCGCAGGCATTCTCGTCCCCAAATGTTGCAGGGAGACCGGCAAGTCCCGGTTTTCCTGCATAGATTTTATGTGAAACATAAAACAGTGACACTGCGGTGTGTCCGCCTGCCGTTCTTACCGAGATACTGCTTCTTCTGTAATCTCCCAGTCCGTTTCCGGCATACTCCATCGGAAATGTATCGTAAAAAGAAACACGCTCCCTGTTATTTTCTGAAGGCACAAACGGTCCTTCTCCTGTACGGAGCAGGTACGCGATGTTTGCATCTCTTAATTTCTTACCATAATAAACATGACCGACAAAGTTTTCTTTATCCACGATACCGATCACATAACTGGAGTTTGGTGTATCCAGCTTGAAAATGCGTTCTTTTTCAAAGTATGTGATTGCCATGCTGTATTTCCTCCTGTTATTTCAGCAAGTCTTCTTTTAACACGGCAAGTTTCTTTTCTGCATCCTCTAATGAACTGCCTTTTACGCCAAAGTAATATTTGATCTTCGGCTCTGTTCCGGACGGACGCATACAGCACCATGCATTGTCAGAAAGTTCATAGTAAAGTACGTTAGATTCCGGCAGACCTGTCTTTGTCACTTCTCCGGTCATAGTATCTTTTCTGGTATCTTCTTTATAGTCGCGCACTGCAAGCACGTCAAATCCGCCAAGTTTTTTCGGAGGATTTTTTCTGGAATTGCTCATCAACTCCTGGATCTGTGCAGCTCCGTCGATTCCCTTTAGGGTCTTCGTCTCAAGTCCCTCTCTGTAATAGCCGTATTTCTCATACATGGCAAGCATCTCATCCCATAAGGTCATGTTGTTCTTCTTGCACCAGGAAGCAACCTCACATAACATCATGACTGCAACACAGGCATCCTTATCCCTTGCGTAAGTACCTGCAAGGCATCCGTAGCTTTCCTCTAAACCAAACACATAATCGTAAGTATTCTGCTGCTCGAAAAATTTGATCTGCTCTCCGATATATTTAAATCCGGTTAAAACTTCGATCAGTTTTACACCGTAAGCTTTTGCGATCGCTTTTGCCATATCGGTTGTAACGATTGTCTCAACCAGTGCAGGATTCTTCGGCATAGTTCCCATTGCTGTTTTTTCTCTTAAAATGTATTCCGCGATCAGCATACCTGACATATTTCCGGTAAATGTCACATACTCGCCACTCTTCGTATCTTTGCAGTATACGCCAAGACGGTCTGCATCCGGGTCAGTTGCAAGAACGATGTCCGCATCCACTTCTTTTGCAAGTTTTAATGCAAGTTCAAATGCTTTTGGTGACTCCGGGTTCGGGTATGCAACGGTCGGGAAATTACCATCCGGTTTTTCCTGCTCCGGCACTACATATACATGCTCAAAACCAAGCTCTTTTAACACGCGGCGCACTGGAAGATTTCCAGTTCCGTGAAGCGGTGTGTATACGATCTTGATATCTTTTGCCATCTCTTTGATGATCTCCGGATGAATGGACTGTTTTTTCAGTTCTTCCATATAACGGTCATCGATCTCTTTACCGATCACATTGTAAAGGCCTGCTGCAACTGCCTCTTCTTTTGCCATGGTCTTTACCTGATCGAAGGAAGTTACTTTTGCAACTTCCGCTAAAATATTTTTGTCGTGAGGCGGTGTGATCTGTGCACCATCTTCCCAGTATACTTTGTATCCGTTGTATTCTCTCGGGTTATGGCTTGCTGTAATTACAATACCGGAAATACATCCTAGCTCGCGGACTGCAAAAGATAACTCCGGTGTCGGACGAAGGCTGTCAAATACATATGCCTTAATGCCGTTTGCATTTAAGCAGAGTGCTGCCTCCTCGGTAAATTCCGGGGACATAATTCTGGAGTCATGTGCGATCGCAACACCCTTTTCCTGTCCATTCTGGGAAATAATGTAATTTGCAAGTCCCTGTGTTGCCTGACGTACGGTATAAATATTCATACGGTTGGTTCCGGCTCCGATCACGCCTCTTAAACCACCGGTACCAAATTCTAACTGTCTGTAAAAACGATCCTCGATCTCCGCCTGATCCCCCTCGATCTTCTTTAACTCAGCCTTTGTATCTGCATCAAAATATGGATCTGTGCACCACTGTTTGTATGTTTCCATGTAATTGCTCATTCTTCTTCTCCTTTACTTTTCTGCGATTCATTTTTTATTATATTTTGGATTATAACCTTTTTTTAAGTTATTGTAAACTAATTTTAACCTTTTGACTATTTTTATTTAAAAATCAGCTTTTGACATCAACATCATTTATTAAAAATATCATAATATTTTTTTACGACTTTTTCTGCGGGCTTTGCATAAATTTCATAGTCCATACGGGTCTTTGCGCTCCGCTCCTGATAAAGCTTTGCATCCCAGGACCAGAGCGCCATACCTCCTACCCAGTCTCTTTTACTGCACGCCGTAAACATATCTTCGTACCATTCTGCCTGACCCTTTGGATCCGCATCACCTCTTACACACCAGTCATTTGGCACCTCTTTGGAACCTTTTACCGACATACATCCTGTTTCCGCAAAGAAAAACGGTTTTTGAAATCTGTTTACCACGGTTTCAATACGATCCAGCTGATTTTCCCAGTCCCCATATGGATAGTAACCACTCGAAGAAATCACATCCACAGCATCCCACCAGTTTACCCGGTGTTCCTGATACTTATCTGTATTATAGGAAAGCAGTCCATGATAGACCTGTCTGATATCCGAGAGCAGTTTGCGCCATTCTGCTTCACGGTGCTCACTCATCACCATCTCGCAGCCGGCAATAAACATTTCACAGTCATGCTGTTCTGCAATTTTCGCATAGTGAAGCTGAAATGCCGTATAGGATGCAAACCAGTTTCCCCATTTCGGTTCACACGGAACATCCTCATCAAAAAAATTAATATGCGCCCGCCAGGTCCCGTTTTTACAGTTTACGGTCGGTTTTAATGCCACACGAAGCCCTATTTCCTTTGCATATTCAATCATAGCGATCAGCTCGTCATCTTCCATCGTCGCCTTTGATGTGAAGCAGATCTCCTCCGACTGCGGTGTCTCCTGTAACCCTCCAGGCACAAATATCACGAAATTTGCGCCGGTTCTCTCCTTCATCATAGCAAGGCTCTCCTTTGCCCCCGGTTTAAAAAAAGCCCCGGCACACGCAAACGGTGCAAAAGTCACCCCACAGATATATTCCATATTTTTTTCCTCCCTTTTCTCAATGCACTCTTAAAAATATAACATTTATTTTACTGATTCTGCCATTAATATAGCATTCGTCATATATATCTGCTATAATTTTTCAAGTTAAAAATTGCATAAATCTATTTTTATGGAGCCGCATATGAAATCTTTATTTGAATATACCGACAAACTGAACAAACCTTACGAATGTTTCTTTTTAGATATGAAGAAAAAATGGCTGCCCGTGCAGCCACACTGGCATTATTTTATGGAAATCCTGTATGTGACAAGGGGCACCGCCCTGATGTATCAGAATGAACAAAGTTATATTGTAAACGAAGGTGACCTGATCGTCTTTCTCCCCTCCGTCGTTCATTCTGTCCATGCAGTGTCCGATGCCCCTCTGCAGTATTATGTTTTAAAATTTGACCTAAGCCAGCTGGATTCTTCCGCTTCACTTACCGGTGGAAGCTGGAATTACAGTGCACTGTTTAACAATGCCATAAATAACGAGCAGGCTGATATTTATTTCCCGGAGGAGATACTCCACTCTCTTCCGGTACAGTCTTTATTTGACGACTGTGTCCGCGAAATGCAAAATATGCAGTATGGGTATCAGATGATCCTGCAGTCAAAGGTCAAAGAACTTCTGACCTGGCTGCTTCGCATCTGGCGCGATGACGGGTTCGATACTGACTGTTATTTTTCTTCACTCACAAAAGAAAATACAATCTATACCATCACAGAATACATTGACCGTCACGCCTGCGAAAACATCCGTGTAGAAGATATTGCTGCACTCTGTCATATGAGTTATTCACATTTCGCCAAAAATTTCCGTGAAATCTACGGGCAGTCCTGTAAAAAATATATTGAATTTATCCGGCTGTGCAAAGTAGAAGATATGCTTCTTTTTACAAATTTTGACTTAAATTATATCAGTCAGGAGACGGGATACGCCGACTGCAGTCACCTGATCCGGTCATTTAAAGAAAAATATGGTGTTTCCCCGCATCAGTACCGCAGGCAGCATTCCTCACCCAGACAGAATCACTGATTCATAATGGATTCAAGTGTACTGGTATCACTTAAAACCGGCATGAGAAACATGATTGCAGTAATCATCAGTGCAGCGATCACCAGTCCGATAATTGAAGTGATCAATGCAGCGGTTGCTGTACCGTTCTGCTGTGGTTTTATCTTTTTCGAACAGATTGCACCAAGCAGACCGACCAGACCAAATCCTGCTCCATATCCCACAAACCCTGTCACAATGCCAAGGATTCCAAGAACTAATGATACCGTCGCAATATTTTCTCCCTCACGCTCTGACGGGATGATAATCTCACCTTCTCTCATTTCCACAATCTCGTCTAACTTACTTCTCCGCAGTAATACGATACATGGAATCAGAAACAGCGGAACAGTCACCGCAAGATTTAACACGGAAAGGCTGCCGATCATGTCCGTCATATCACCATTTCCAAAGATACCGCTCGCCATCAGGCCTCCAAAATCAACAAGTGCATGAATTATGATACAGATCCATAAATTTCCGCTGCGCAGATAGATCGCTGCAAACAGCACACCGAGCAATGTTGCCTGCAGTGCCTGGATCAATGCGCTGGATAATGGCACACCGGAAAGCACATTCGGGATATGTGCAGCGCCAAAGATCACACTGGATAAAATAATGGCTGCAAGCACTCCCCGTCTTGTGTTTGAAAAACGGTCCGCAAAAAGGTTTAACACGATTCCACGCATGATCACTTCCTCGTTCATGCCGACCAAAAACATGGTCAGTATGTAAATCATGATCCCACCGGCAGAGCGCACTCCGTCCGAACCGGAAACACTCTGCAAAAATAACTGTGCAACTGCCACATACACGCAGTAGCCAACCATAAAACCACCGATATAAAATCCTCTTAAAAATCCCACACCGGTTTTCTTAAGCGACTGCTGATATCCCATAAGAAACAGCATACCGATTGCATAGATTGCTACACCGATCTCGGCGATCAGCTGTAACGTGTAACTGTCTGTAATGGATGTCAGATGTGCCACTACTCCTCCAACCAGATTCATCAACACCAGAAACAGTGCCGTGATCACAATGCCAATGACAATCACAGCTGCCTTTGGCAATCCCAAAATTTTGTTTTTCATACTATTCCTCCTATACTACTTTTCACTGATATTTCCCGCTTCATCTACTGATGCATTGTCCGAGATACTCTCCATATAAGAAAACAGCCCCGGTGCCGCATTCGCATCCATCTGTTTTGTCTGCCCGTCCGATGCATAGACCGGAATCAGCGCATAAGAAACTGTTCCATCTTCTGTCACTGTAACTTTCACGGCTGCGGATCTGTCAATATTCTGTCCGAAAATAAAATTACCCAGACTGTAAAAAACAGGTTTTCCGTCAATATATTCGATTCCTTCCAGACAGTGGGTGTGCGCTCCGACAACCAGATCTGCACCTGCATCCATGCACTGTTTTGCCAGTTCACGCTGCACGGCATTCGGCTGTTCGCTGTACTCTGTCCCCCAGTGTGGAAATACCGTCACAAAATCACAGGTCTGTTTTGCTTCTTTGATCACTTCGATCAGTGCTGTGGCATCATAACAGGTAAACATTCCCGGCGCAGCACTCTCGATCTTCCAATCAGCAGACGGTACCACGCGCGATACAGCGATAAATCCATATTTTTTTCCATTTACTTCCATAATCTGCACTTCTTTTGCACGCTCCACCGAATCTCCGGCACCACCGTACAGGATTCCTGCTCCGTCTAATGCACTGAAAGTGTCTGACAGCGCCGCTCTTCCATAATCTAAGGTGTGATTGTTTGCAAGTGATACAATATCCACACCCATTTCATTTAACGCCCTTACATAGGAAGGACTGCACCGGAATGTGAACTGCTTGTCTGCCATCGGTTCCCCGCGGTCACTAAATGGAAACTCGTTGTTTACCATCAGGATATCGGCTGCCTTTAACTGTTCTAACAGTTCCGATGAGACGACACGCTCGATCCCGCCGGCATCGTAGGCTGCCTTGAAAGCATTTGCAAAAAGAACATCACCTGTCAGGATGATGGTTGTATCGCCGGAGTCTTTTTGATTATCCTTGTTTGCTGTTTCATCTGATGCACTCCCAGTTCCAGCTGCTGTGGCTGCATCATCTGATATGCTTCCATTTTCACCTGCTGTGACTGCATTCTCTGACATGCTTCCGTCTTCACCTGCCGTTTCTGCACCATCCGTCGATATTCCACTTCCATCCGCTGTGGCTGCTCCATCCAGAGTGGTTTGCGCATCAGACATATCCGCCTGCTCCTCTTCTGCCGTCGCCCCCGGCGCAGACGCCGGTTTTGCCTGGCCGCCGGTTAAAATTGCCGCTGCGATCACGCCCGCCACAGTCAGTATGGAAAGTACATAAAGTACGATTCTGATTGTTTTATTCATAGATCCCCCATTTTTGCATTGTTTTGTTTTTCTTTGGTCTGAGAAACACTACAAAAACGACGCCGATGTACAACGATTGTACGCCGACGTCATTTTTATCATAATGATTTGCACCTTAATTGTCAACTGACACAGGATCTTAGTCTACTCAAAATCCACTTCAATACTTCCCATGCCACAGTCAAGTTCCATATTTTTCTCTGCCCCTTCATTTTTGACTTCTTTATCTCCGCTGATGTTTGAGTAAGTTTCACCATCCACATCAATCGAACCAAGTCCGCAGGAAAGTTTGTAGTTATACTCTTTTTCCTCGCCGTTTAAATCGAGTGTCATGCTTCCCATGCCGCAGTCTGCTTTCAGGTTCCCCTCAACACTTCCCTCCATGGAAAAATTGCCAACCCCACAGTCTAACGCAACATCACCATAAACTACACCGTCTGTAATCTCCACATTTCCAACGCCTACGGATACATCCATCTTTCCGTATACCTGAAACTGCTCTGCTTCAAAATTACCGGCCCCGACTTTTAGAATCAGATTGTTGCAGCTGACATCAAAATCTTTCCAGCTCATGTCTGCAGCACCGATATCAAAATTCAGCTCATCAAAAGAACTTCCCTTGGGCAGATACAAGATGATCTGCGGTGATTTTTTATAATAATGTTTTTTTGCATCATATTTAATTTTTAGTGTGTCTCCATCCAATTTACAGGAATAATATTTCTCTTTGCCGCGCTTTAAGACGACACGTATCTTCGTGCTGTCATCCGGTTCTTTGACTGTAATTTCTGCTGCGTCAATATCCAGCTTGATATTTCGAATGGAAGAGACATCAAAGCTGCTGTCTGCTCCACCTGCAGGTACCTCAGTAGAAAACTCCATATCACCGATATCTGTTATCATATCATCGTCATCACTATCATCGTCATCGCTATCATCGTCATCTTCATCAAAATCATCCATATCATCATCTTCTTCGTCATCTCCATCAGCACTGCTATAATAAAGTCCCACCGGACCAATATGCCAGTTTCCATACCGGAGTTCTCCATTCTTTGCCATACGCCATACAGAAGCCCCCATCGCAGTACTGACACCGCAGAAGATCAGTCCTGCACCAAGCAATGACACTGCAATGATTAACATAATTTTTGTGAATTTTTTCATGCTGCCACCCCACTTTCTTTCTTCTTTTCAAACGGTTTTTTACACAAACCGATGATTCCCCTGACTGCCCATGGAAGGAATACGCCAGACACCCACACGACCAAAAGTACTGCAAGGATTCCAAGTCCCAATACCAAAAGTCCTGCTCCGGTCAGTCCAAGTCCGACAGCCACTCCACCGGTAAATAAAGTGCTGCATCCAAAACCAATCAAAAGGAAACCTGCAAACACAAGTGATGCCATCACTGCAACCACTGCAACCGCAATGCCAAACAAAGTCGCAACAACCGCAAGAAGAAGTGATGCCACGACTAAAAGCAATGTCAGCCAGAACGGTGATGTAAGAACTACCACTACGATTGCTGCTGCACTCCATCCACCTTTCTTTTCTTTTGGCACCTCTTCGCTTTTCACAAACATATCATCGTTCTTATTCCACTCCGGATTTTGATCCGCCGGCATGCCATAAAATCCATTCTCTTTTTCCATGCCAAGATTCTTTTTGATGCTCTGGGCAACCTTCTCCGGTGACTCAAGCTCCGCTATGACGGATTCCTCATTTTCCTCGCCCGCATCTTCAAAATAACTGCGGTAAAACGCAAGCGCATCCGCTTTTTCTTCTTCTGATATTCCATCCAGAAGCTGTTCTAACTGTTTTAAAAATTCTTCTCTTTTCATAACCTCTAAAGCTCCTCTCCTGAAAATAATGCTGATATTTTCATGGAATAATCTTCCCATTCTCTCCGGTATTCAACTAACTTATCCTGCCCCGGTTCCGTGATCTTATAATAACGCCTGTTCCTGCCTCCGCACTCTCTGTCATATACCTCAAGGCATCCGTCTTTCTGCAGTCTCCTGAGCACCGGATACAAAGTGGACTCTGATACATCAATGGCTTTTCGTACATCCTGTGTGATTTTATAGCCATAGGTGCCTTCCTCCTCTTTCGACACAACAGCTAACACGATCGCGTCTAAGAGAGCGGCTCCTGTATTAAATACCATACGCTCATCTCCTTTTCTTTATAATATTCTATCTGTTTTAATATTATTTTCTTATTAATACTATATTTCGTATAATATAATTTGTCAACATTTATTTTATGGAAAATATTATTAAGGAATTCTAAAGATTACAAGATATTGAGATTTCATTGAATTTATATGAAACAAATAAAGCAATAAAAATACCGGCCTCCAATCGTTAGATTTTTAGGTCTAACTTTTGGGGTCGGTACACTTTTCAATATCATATCTCTTTTTTCATATACAAAAAATTATAACTGCCTTACTATTTCGCACCAAACAGATACACGCCGCGCTCTGTCACACGGATCTCCGGTATTACCGTAAGTGCCATAAAGGAAAGCGTGATAAATGGATCGATGTCCTCGGAAATGCCAAGTTTCTTTGCTTCCTCCAACATGTCCGCCACTTTTTCCGTGATCTCATCACAGGATTTTTCGCTCATCAGACCGCAGATTGGAAGCGGAAGCACATCCACGACTTTTCCACCGGAAGCGATAACATATCCGCCCTGATTTTCTTCCACACCTTTGATTGCTGCAAGGATATCCTCATCATTATCGCCCGCAACGATCAGGTTATGGGAATCATGTGCAACGGAAGTCGCCACTGCGCCGCCTTTGACGCCAAACCCTTTCAGCGGCGCAACACCGATCTCCCCTGTCTTTCCATGACGCTCTACCACGCAGATCTTGTTGTATACACCATCCGATTTGAAATATCCGTTTTCTGTCGGCACTTCCTCCACCAGATGCGTGGTCACGATCTGGTGCGGGTTCATCTGTATCACATCCGTTTTTCCATCACAGGAAAGCCTGATTTTCTCTTTGGTGACCTCTCCCACATGAACGGTATGAAGCAGCTCATCCGGAACCGGAACGGAATAATCTTTCGCATAATCTTCCTCTGTCAGAATACGTCCGTCCTTCATGACATCAAGCGGTCTGACCTGCTCTAAATCATCTAAAAATACGATGTCTGCACGGTAACCCGCACCGATCGCACCATAATTTTTCAATCCATAAAACTCTGCCGCCTGATAACTTCCCATCTTATAGGCTTTTGCAACCGGCACGCCAAGTGCAATCGCCTTGCGGATGCAGGTACTGATATGTCCCTCTTTGCGGATCTCCTCCACATGCTTGTCATCCGTACAGAAAGCACAGCGGTCTAAGCATACACCTGCATCTAACATTGTTTTGATCAGTGTCTCTAAATTCTTTGCACCACTTCCCTCGCGCACATAGATATGCAGTCCGGCACGGAGTTTATCGAGCACTTCCTCAGCGGTAGAACACTCATGATCGTTTTCCACACCGGCAAGACGGTATGCCTGCACTTCTTTTCCTCGGATTCCAGGCGCATGCCCATCAATATGTTTCTTGGCAAACAGCTCTAACTTGTCTGCCATTCTCTTTTCACCCTCACAGCACTCCATAAAACGCATGGTCTCACCGAGTCCAAGTACTCTTGCATTATCCACATATTTCATCATGTCAGAGGCAAGAAATTCACCACAGCCGTTTGTCTCCACATCCGTTGCAGGAACTGCGGAAGGCACCATAAAAAATACGTTTACCAGAAGTTTTGCAGCACATTTTAAGAAATAGTCCATTCCTTTTGTTCCGCTGACATTCACGATCTCGTGCGGATCGGCAATGATCGTCGTTGTTCCCGCCTTCGCAAGGACTTTGGCAAGTTCTCCCGGTGCTGCCATACAGGATTCAATATGCATATGCGCATCGATAAAGCCCGGCACCAGATATTTCCCGGTACAGTCGATTTCTTCTTTTCCCTCGTATTCACCTACGCCTACGATCGTGTCCCCGCAGATCGCAACATCCGCTTTTAACACTTCCTCCGTAAAGACATTCAGCACATTTCCGTTTTTCAATACGAGATCTGCTTTTTCACGTCCATTTGCACAGTCTAACTTTCTTTTTCTCTCTAACATACGCTTCCTCTTTTCGTTATATATTTATTATGAAAATAACTTTTTAAAGAAATCTCCCACAGAAGAAATGATCGATTTAAAAAATCCACCGACAGCCGCTGCTATACCGCTATTTGAACTTCCATCTCCGTTTTTAAACGAATTGTACAAAGACTCCGCATAATCCACAAGTCCGTTTAAATCAATTCCGAGTGAATTGATCTTCTTGATCAGATCTATGATCTGCTGACGCTCATCATCCGATAACGTCACACCATATTTTTCACACGCCTCATCGATTGCGCCGTTGATTCCCGCATCATCTGTCAGATCATCTTTAGCGATCAGTGCCTTGATATACGCAATAAACTCTTCCACTTCTGCGTCGGAGACACCTTTTAAGGAATCTTCTAACTGACCGGTCAGCACAAGTTCATTGAGTGCCGTATCAACTACCGAATCACTGATCTCTTTTCCTGTCATCTCCTGATATGCTTTTAATACGCCTACTAAAGCCGCCGTTCCGGAAATTGGAGTTGGTCCTGCTACAATAATATCTGCATCTGTTACCCCTGCAGTAGTCAGCGCATTTTTATACATACCAACGGTACAATAATTAATATTTGTTGTGGAAATGTTTAATCCGCTTCCCTTATCCCTCTGTACGATCACAACAGAAGAAAGCGATCTTGTTCCAATCTGCGAGGATGAAATATAGGAATCTAAATACTGGTGTTCCTCTGCATTTGTCACATAGACCACATCATAATTTGACAGATTTGCCGCATCAATGCCCATAATAGAAAGAATCGTCGCTCTTTGAGAATCATTAAGATCTGCTCCAAGCGCAAGGTACGGTTTATCACTTGCCTTGATTGTGACATTATCGCTGTCCTCGTTTTGCACAATCGTTCCGCTGATATCCTGTGACGCCTGGTCTGATGTCGCATTTCCATCCTGCTGTGGCGTCTGATCCGACGATATATTTCCATCCTGCTGTACATCAGAATTGTTTGTCTGAGCCGAATCATCCAAATACTGAATGGAACCTTCCAGATCGTCACTATCTGCATTCTGCGCAGAATCCTCTGCCGAAGTTTCTGCTGCATTCTGCACATCATCTGTCTGATCTGCCGTCGCTGCAACTGCCCCTGCCTGTGCTGCCTGCACACCCACACCGGAGGAAACAGGCATCGCTGCTGCAAGTATCACACATAATATTTTAACTACTTTTTTGTTTCTCATAATAATCCTCACTAACACTGTCCATCCCTGCTTTATATTTTATGCAGGTAAATCTATCTTATATTTTATATCTGCGCAATTCTGACACTCATCCATGCACAGATATCCGCATAAACCTGATCGCGGTCTGTCTCATTTAATATCTCATGACGGTCTGTCTCATACAAACGGTAGGTCAGATCATCCACACCCGCATCTTTGTACATATGATAAACTTTTTTTACCCCTTCACCGAGATCACCAACCGGATCATCTGCCCCGGAAACCATGAAGACCGGCAGATCTTTCGGCACTTTTTTTATATTTTCCATCTGATTATCATAATATACCGCTTCCATCAGTCCATAGTACCCGTTTAATGTAAACAGAAACGTGCAGCGTGGATCACTGTAATATTTTTTGACATGCTCCACATCCTTTGTCAGCCAGCTGTTGGTATAATCTTTTCCATAAAGGTCAAATTTGTGGTATGGCTTGCTGTAGGAAAGTTTCTGCACCAGTTTACTTCTGTAATTCCAGCCACGGAAAAAGGCTAAAAATTTACACAGCGTCATACCAAATTTCATGGTGCCATCCGGCACACACCCAGTTCCCATAATGACCGCTCCACTTAAATTTTCACCATGCAGACACAGATATTTTCGCAGCATATAAGAACCCATGCTGTGTCCCATCATAAAATACGGTATCCCCGGATTCTCTCCCTGAACTGTTGTTCGCAGGCTATTCATATCCGCAACAAGCGTATCACTCGGATTTTCTGCAAAATATCCCCACTCTGTTTCATCTTTTACCGAAGCGCCATGCCCTAAATGATCGTGGCCAACAACCATAAATCCGCGCTCTGTCAGGTACTCTGCGAACTCATGATATCTTTCAATATATTCGATCATGCCGTGCGTGATCTGTAAAATTGCCTTATACTTTCCATCCTCCGGCATCCATTTTACCGCATGGATCTTTGTCGTTCCATTCGCAGATAAATACGTCATCTGTTCTTCTTTTGCCATATAAGTTCTTCCCTCATTTCTATACTGCTCTTTACTATGCCGCTGACTGTTTTGCATGCAGATATTTCATTACAGATTACTTACTCCATATCCAGAAGTGCTTTACATCCATTATAGATCTTTTCCAATTCATCCTCAGCAGATTTTTTTGCATTGATTTCTTCACGCAGTGCTGTAACCTGCACTTTTGCCTCATCCCCGAGTTTTAAGAAATCCTCCCCGGCCTGTTTTATAAAATCCGCAGCCGGTACTGCGTTGCCGGACATGTGCTCCCTTAAAGAAGTCTGTCCATTTTCATATATGGAAAGCTTCTGTGCACTGTCACTGTACAGTTTCATTACCATCGATGTAATACCCGCTTGCATTTCATTGATCTGTGCAGTCTGTTCTTTGATTTCTTTTTGCGCCTCTTCCATCGCGTCGATCTGTTCTGATAATGCCTTTAGTCTTTCTTCATACCGCTGTGCCACATTTTTGATCTCCTCCGCAGCATGAAGGAATTTTTCTCCATTCTCTCCCATTCTTGCTGCTTCGATTGCCGCATTCAATGCAAGCACTCCCATATTTTTTGCATCATCTTCCAGTTCAGCTGTCACATTTCCAAGACCATCCTGCTCTTTCGAAGCACGGTAAAGACTTTCTTCTAACTGTGCACACGGTTCTTTTAACGCCTTGTGCTGTTCAAAAACTTCTTTGATCTTTTCATTCTGCTCTGCCACCTGTCCAATAAAAATGGAATGATTTGCCTCAAAAGATTCCACAGCATTATGTACTTCAACGAATGTACTGTACAGTTCTTTTCCTGTTCTGCAGCTCTCTTCTGCCAGTTCACCCACACATTCTAACTTTTCCTCAAGAATTTCTATATTTTCTTCCATCTGGACACGGGATGCTGTCATCTGCACAGAATCTTCTTTTAATTCATCACTGTATTCTGCAATCTGTTTCTTGATCGTATAGAGTTCGTCCTGCAGTGCCTTCTCTTTCTTTCCACCAAACATATATGTCCTCCATTTACTGATAATTCTTTATCACAATCTGTATGCTTTCATTTCCCTGATACCTGTTTATCTCGGGATAATATACCACAGACATCCGGATTCCATTTGTCCTGCCAAGGAATGCCTGCTGCACTTCATTTTCCCCATATTTTCTTCCATAATATTCCCGGAATTCCTCCACATCTCCAAAATAAACAGCAGATATGGATTTTCCACGTTCAGTCTTAAGTGTCAGTTTTAATACATTCTGATTTTTCCCGACTACCACCGCACGATCGATTCCAAGATTCTTATCCGCAAACTGAGGTTTTACATTTGCTTTCCCGAATGGTTCTAACAACAACAGTTCATTTACCAGCGGAATGTCCGGATAATCGACGGGCATGGGAATATCTATTTTTATCTTAGGAATAAAATCTTCTTCTGTCAAGCCACAGCAGGCATTTATTTTCTCCCTGAAAATCTCTACATTTGCTTCCGGCAGGGAAAGTCCTGCTGCCATCGGATGACCGCCAAATTTTGTAAATAATTCCTGACATTTGCACAGTTCCTCATACATCGAATATGCCTCGATTGAGCGCCCGGAGCCTTTAACCCCATCCTCACTCTTTGTCAGCACAAAAGTCGGTTTATGACACGCCTCCCGGATTCTTCCTGCAATGATTCCTGCAAGACTTTCATGCACATCCGGCAGATAGACAACCAGGACTTTTTCACCCGTATTTCCCTCTTCCACCTGCTGCATGGCAAGTTCTACGCCCTCTGCAGTCATGTCTTTTCGCTGCGCATTCAGATCGACCAGTTCCGCTGCGATCTCCGATGCTTTTTTTACGTCCTCCTGCAGGAAAAGATTTAAGGCAATTTTCGCTGTCTCTAATCGTCCGCTTGCATTGATGCATGGTCCTAACACAAATCCGAAATGATAGGAACTGATCTGTTCCGGCTCTAATTTATTCTGTAAAATCAATGCGCGCATCCCCGGATTCATGGTCGTATGGATCCGCTTTAATCCTTCCCTTACCAGGATTCTGTTCTCATCCGTCAGATCCATCACATCCCCGACCGTCGCAAATGCCACATTTTCCAAAAAATCGTAGGACTCCTCCACCGCAATGTCACATTTTTCATAGAGGATCTGTATCACTTTCCAGACAACTGCAGCACCGCAGAGATTTTTATACGGATATGTACACTCCATCTGCTTTGGATTTACAATGGCATCCGCCTCACTTCTTTTATAATGGCGTTCTCCCCTCTCCTCCGTATATGGTATTTCATGATGGTCTGTGACAAGAACTGTCATTCCAAGACTTTTAGCGTGCGCGATCTCGCCTATCGCTGCAATTCCATTATCACAGGTAATGATCGTATCAATTCCCGCCTCATCTGCCTGCTCAATCAGATGATCGTTGATTCCGTAACCATCTTTCATCCGGTCCGGTATCTGAAAATCCACACTGCCACCGCAGCGTGTGATTCCTTTGTACAGAATATAAGTCGACATTACCCCATCAATATCGTAGTCGCCTATGACCCTGATCTTTTTCTGTTCACTGATCTTCTGCACCAATATATCCGTCAACCGGTCCGAATCCAAAAGTAAATGAGGATCGTAAAGTTCCCCAATTCCGCCTTTTAAGTATCTTGCGATTGCCTCATCCCCCATAACCTCACGATTCCGGATCAGCCTTGCCGTAACCGGACTTATCCCAAAACGTTTTGCAATTCCTGCAAAATCAGCGCCTTTATTTATTACAAACCATTTTTCCATATATTACCTCAAGCAATGTCAGCCCGCATGCCGGTGCCGTGTATCCTGCTCTTTCCCTGTTTTTTGCCTCTAAGATCTCTGACACATCCTCCGGAGTTCTTCTTCCATCTCCGATCTCGATCAGTGTACCGGTTAAAATGCGCACCATATTCTGTAAAAATCCATTTCCGGTATAATAGATCTGTATCTCTCCCGGCAGTTCTTTGATCTGTATCCGGGAAATCGTCCGAACCGTGGATTTCTTCATTTTTTTATTGCCGCAGAATGATTTAAAATCATGTGTTCCACACAGGTACTCTGCCGCTTTTCTCATGCGGTTTACATCAAGCGGTTCCGTATAATCATAAACATATCTGCGCTCGAATACCTCCGGTATTTTTCCTGTATGGATCCGGTAAAGATAGGTCTTTTCCACTGCCTGATATCTGCTGTGGAAACGCTCATCCACTCTCTTTACTTCACAGACCGCAATATCTTCCGGAAGGTACTGATTCAGATAAAATAAAATTTTATCCTCATCCCATTCCTCTCTCAGATGAAAATTAGCCGTCTGTCCTTTTGCATGCACGCCTGCATCTGTTCTGCCGGAACCGGTAACTTCCACCTGGTATCCTGCCATTTTGCTCAAAACATCCTGTAACTTTCCCTGTATCGTAAGTTCCGCCGGAAGCACCTGCCACCCGCGGTAACGTGTTCCGTCATATTGTAAGATCATTTTATAATTTGCCATATATCTCTGTTACCTTATATCTGATTTTCGGAAAAAATAATGCCACAGATAGTTTTCCTGTGGCAGTACATCAATTATAATTATTATACCTCTGTTTTCGTTAATTGACAAATCATAAACCACATTTTTCCTTCCATTATTTTATAATTCACACAAACAATTTAAACACACCTTTTGACAGACTGCATCATATAATAGAATGAATGAATCTACGAGGTTTTTCATGTCAGATATTGCCTATACACAAAATAATACCGATCAGGGTGAGTTAAAGATCCAGGTAACGGCAAGAGGAAGTAACCGTCCGATCACAAACGCCCGTGTAGCGATCTCCTATTCCGGTGATCCGGACAGTATCGTTGAGGAGGTGAATACAGATGCATCCGGTATGTCCGAACAAATTACGCTTCCTGCGCCTCCGCTTGAATTCTCAATGGAGCCAGGCGAAGAGCAGCCGTTCTCGCAATATAGTATTCAGGTCGATGCTGAAGGATTCCGCCCGTTTACTGTGTCGGGAATTGAACTGTTTTCGAAGCAGCTGTCGCTTCAGGAAGTACGAATGGATGAGGTGGATGCACCGGGGAACCCGGTAGACACGATCGTGATCCCGGTCAATACCCTCTGGGGCGATTTTCCACCGAAAATCGCAGAGTCCGAGATCAAGCCGATCTCCGAAACCGGGGAGATCGTCCTAAGCAGAGTCGTGGTGCCGGAATATGTCGTGGTACATGACGGTCCGCCAAACGATACGACTGCGCGCGATTATTATGTGCGATACAAGGATTACATCAAAAATGTAGCGTCCAGCGAAATCTATTCCACCTGGCCGGATGCGACGCTGCGCGCAAATATCCTTGCAATCATGTCATTTACATTAAACCGGGTGTACACGGAGTGGTACCGGAACAAAGGCTACAGTTTCACGATCACCTCCTCCACCGCCTACGACCAGAAATTTACCTACGGCAGGAACATTTTCCAGAGCATCTCCGACATCGTGGATGAAATGTTCCAGAACTTTTTATCCCGGCCAAACGTCAGCCAGCCAATCTTAACGCAGTACTGCGATGGGGAACGTGTGACCTGCAGCAACTGGCTGAGTCAGTGGGGCAGCAAATACCTGGGTGACCAGAACTATGAGGCAATCGAAATTCTGCGCTACTATTATGGAAACAACATGTACATCAACACGGCAGAAGAAGTATCCGGCATCCCGGCTTCCTGGCCGAGAGTCGACCTTACGATCGGTTCGACCGGCGAAAAAGTGCGTCAGATCCAGGAGGAACTTGCACGGATTTCAAGATCCTATCCGGCGATTCCGACAGTTACACCGGACGGAATCTACGGACCTGCCACAAGAGAGGCTGTCGAGGTCTTCCAGCGTGTCTTCGGTCTGCCGGTCACCGGCGTCATTGACTACCGTACCTGGTATAAAATTTCTGAAATTTATGTGGCAGTGTCGCGCATCGCGGAACTGGTCTAAATGCAAATGGGGGCAGTCACACCAAATACTTTGTGCGGCTTCCCCCAATCTTTTTTTATGCTCAGATACGCGGTCTTTTTCCCCTTTCCGGACACTTTTCCACATATCTTTTTATTTTGCTTCTCTTATTCCACCGTCACTACCTTCGCCAAGTTTCTTGGCTTATCCACGTCAAATCCCTTGTCGGAAGAAACATAATAAGCAAGTAACTGCAGTGCCACGGATGCCGGCATTACCATAAATTCATCCTGCATATCCGGCAGATGGAAGGTATCATATGCACGGTCGATATCTTTTGCAAGACTTTCCTTGATAAAGAGCACGATGTCCGCACCTCTTGATCGTACCTCCTTGATATTTGACAGCTCTTTTGACATTAATTTTTCCTGTGTCACTGCTGCAACGACCGGCGTATCCTGCGTGATGAGTGCGATCGGTCCGTGTTTTAATTCGCCGGACGCATACGCCTCAGAATGAATGTAGGATACCTCCTTTAACTTCAGAGAACCCTCTAACAAAATAGAGTAATCAAGTCCACGTCCGATCATAAACAGATCTTTCGCCTCTAACACCTTGTTGGCAAGTTTATGGATCTCCTGCCGTCCCTCTAACACTTTTTTCATGACATCCGGCGTGCGCTGCAGCTCACGGATAAAACTCTGTGTCTCTTCCTGTGAAAAGACACCGCGAAGCTGTGCCATTTTTGCCACGATCAGATAAAATACAGCAAGCTGTGTCGTGTATGCCTTGGTACTTGCAACGGCGATCTCCGGTCCTGCGTTGGTATAGAGCACATAATCACTCTCACGCGCAATGGAAGATCCTTTTACGTTGATGATGGATAAACATTTCGCTCCACGTTTTTTTGCATACTTGACTGCCTCTAAGGTATCGATCGTCTCACCGGACTGTGAAACTGCGATGACTAATGATTTCTCATCGATGACCGGATCCGAATACATAAACTCGGATGCCATATCGACATCGATGTGCATATGAAGAATCGACTTTATCAGTGCCTGTGCCACAAGACCGGCATGCATTGCAGTTCCACATGCGATAATGTTGACACGCTCACACTGTGTAAAGATCTCATCCGGCACACCGTCTGCCGTAAAGTCCGGCATTCCACTTGTGATGCGGTTTGTGATTGTACGCTCGATCGCATCCGGCTGTTCCATGATCTCTTTTTCCATATAAAACGGATAACCGTTCTTTCCGGCATTATTAAGTTCCCAGTCTACTTCAAGATAGTCCGGCTCCACCTGATTGCCATTGAAATCTTTTAAGACAATGGCATCTTTTGCCAGTTTTAAAATATGATACTCCGGAACAACAAAATAGCGGTTGGTAAAACGGCAGAGTGCTGTCAGGTCAGATGCAAGCATAGCCCCCTCTTTGCAAAGTGTTGCGACGATCGGGCTGACATTTCTGACAGAGTATATCTCGCCCTGATGATCTTCGAATAAGATCACTAATGCAAATGTTCCTTTTAATTTGGAAACTGTCTTTTTGATGGCTTCATCCGGATCACCGGTATAAAACTTATTTAAAAGTGCAGCCACAACCTCACTGTCTGTCTCTGATTTTAAAACACTTTCCAGTTCATAGTCGGCGATCAGCTCTCTGTAATTTTCAATGATGCCATTGTGTACCAGAGTCACTTTTCCAACCTGATGCGGATGTGCGTTTGTATCATTGACACCGCCGTGTGTTGCCCATCTGGTATGACCAATTCCACACTCTGTGATCAGTTTTTCTGACTCACAGATGGCTCTTAAATCTTTTACTCTTCCCGCACATTTATAAACCTTCGTCTGTTTCAGGCCGGTATCTGCCACAGCAATTCCCGCACTGTCATATCCGCGGTACTCAAGAAGCTCTAACGCATCAAGTAACACTCCTTTTACATCTTCACTACCTGTATAACCAATAATTCCACACATAAATTTTCCTCTTTTCTATCTATCAACTGTTTCCGGCACAATCCCGCCGGTACACTCATTTTTCCTGACCAGTTCCACTGTCAGAAGATCCTCTTCTGACAGCAAAAATATTTTTCAGGTTATCTTCTCCCTTATACCGTATTTGTTTTGCAGTCACCTGCATATTTGCCGGTATATCTCGCACCGGGAGTGTACGGGAGAGCATCCGCCGAATCTTCGATCACTCTCCTCCTCGTTAACCTGCTGATTGAAACACAGGTAATTCCTGAACATATCACAATGTCTGTTCACAGAACCTTCCTATGCATTTTCCACAGGTGCATGGCGCTAATAAGGAGACAACAGACTGCATATCCTTCCGGCAGATCTGCTGTCACATTTATGTATCCGGTATACGGGCGCAAAGACCGCGTATCTGAACATAAAAATAATATACTTTTTATTCAATTTTCAAGGTTCAACATGCTTTACTATACTATGATATGAAAAAAAAGTCCAGTGTTTCCCATCAAAGATGGCCGTTCAGACATTTTTTATTCATGCATCGATTTCCAGACTGATTCCCCATTTGGAATATACTGGCAGAATGCATCCACCATAATACTGCGGAACGGGCGGACCGCCTCTTCAAGTCCGAATGCTGCCGGGTAATCTTTCGTCACAAGATCAATGTCCTGTGCGATCTTTTCTGCAACTGCTGCATCTTTGATCGGCACGATACCAAACAATGTGGAGCAGTACGCCCTGCTTCCGGTACAGGATGCCAGATAGGTATATGCAAAATTTTTCCACTCTTCCTCAAGTATATATCCACAAACATCTTCCACATCAGCATCCTTTTCCACATTTTGTTTCTCATCTGTCCGGATACCGAGCTGCATAAGATATCCACAAAGTTCTTTTTTCTGTCTTTTTTTCTGAAAAAAGGATACACCACCTGCACTGGCTGCCTGTATCATCATCCATGCGCGCAGAAAAAGATCCGCACGTTTTTCTGCCGGATGATCTCCAAAGCGCTTTCTTAAAATCAAAAGGCGTTTTTCATCCAATGCCGGATCTAACTTCTGCTCGATTGCGAGCTGCAGAATGCGTTCACGTTCATTAATATCCTCAATCTCATAATAATGGGCGGGCCATTCCGAAAGATAGTCCACGTTTTCATTATTCAAAAGCATTTACTCTGTATCTCCTTCCATATACGAATCCACATCATCACAGGTCACTCTCGCATAAGGCAGACGGATATATTTTCCATCGATCAGATTCAGATCCGACAGATCACCTCCGGTGGAAAGCTCATATGCAAGATTTAACATTGCATCTGCCTGGCCTTCTTTATCATTATAGACCGTTCCGATCATCTCTTTATTCTTGACCGCCTCTAATCCTACATCAGTCCCATCGATTCCAATGACCGCCGGCCATTCATCCTTTGTAAGACCGGACGCTTTGAGCGCATCGATCGCACCTAGCGCCATATCATCATTATTGGCAATGACCAGCTCAATGCTGTCACCAAACTGTGACATAAGCTGTGCCATTTTCGTCTGCGCCTGTGCACGGTTCCAGTTTGCGATCGCATATCCCAGCTTTTCTACTTCCACTCCACTGTCGATCATTGTGCTGACCGAATATTCCGTACGGACAATTGCATCCTGATGACCGGCTTCGCCCTCCAACACCACATACTGAAAAATCCCGTCTCCGTTTTTATCCAGTGACTGATCGGTCAGAAATGCTTCCGCTGCAAGCTCTCCCTGCATGATACCGGACTCAAATGCCTGCGCTCCGACATAATAAAGCCTCGTCCAGCGCTCTAAATCTTCCTCCACCAGTTCGCGATTGAAAAAAATAACCGGAATATTGTTTTTTTCCGCAAGATCAATGATTGCGGTAGGATCCGTCCTGTCCACCAGATTGACACAGATCACATCGCATCCCTCCGTGATCATGTTTTCAACCTGACTGTTCTGCGTCGACTGGCTTGCCGATGCATTGTAAGTGTCGATATTGATCGCAACACCCGTCTCTTCTTCTTTTTTTGTCGCATAATCATTAAAATCTTTCATCATTTCTGATACAAATGTATCATACTGATCATAAACAGATATGCCGATCTTAATGCTCTTTTTGGCATCTTCCCTGCCGCCGCAGCCGCCAATTACCACACTCATGACTAAAATTCCACCAAAAGCCACGGTCATTTTTTTACTTTTTTTCCATTTCTTCAAGACTTGTTCCCCCATCAACATGTGCCGGACTTTTTCTGCTCCACACATTTACATCTACCCCCCATTTGTATATCACTGCACGATAGGAAATAAAATTTTCTGATTTTCCTCGTCATACAGATTATCTTTTGTGATCGTAAG
>UMEO01009464.1_pt1 | contig 44764 bp, 58 predicted proteins | sample 1964781 | NCBI WGS metagenome assembly UMEO01 (sample SAMEA4836023, study PRJEB28245) | human gut metagenome | biome: gut microbiome; material: fecal sample | place: Denmark | collected 2008 | reverse complement strand
ATTTGCCCGGCGCCTTATTTATTATTATTATATTTCTTCCAGAATCTGACCGTCGGTGCTGATGGTGACGACCTGCCAGGGGATGATTTTACCGCTTTGCTGCAGCGCTGTTCTGACCGCCTGTTCCATACCGCCGCAGCAGGGTACTTCCATGCGGACGACGGTAACGCTTTTGATATCGTTTGCAAGCAGGATCTCAGTCAGCTTGCGGCTGTAATCTTCGTTGTCCAGCTTGGGACAGCCGATAAGCGTGATATGGTTTTTTATGAATTTACGGTGGAAATCGCCGTATGCGAAGGCGGTACAGTCGGCGGCAACCAGCAGCCTGCTGTTTTGCAGGTAGGGTGCGTGCGGGTTGACCAGCTTGATCTGGACAGGCCATTGCTGCAGCTCGCTGTTTTGGGGCGTGGCTGCCTGCTGCGCTGGTGCAGGTTCCTGCTGATGCAGTAAACGGGCCTGTGTGCCGGGGCAGCCGCAGGGAAGTTCAGCTTCCTGGCTGGCTTTATTGGCCAAAACGGCAGCTTCGTCATAGGCTGCGGCTTCACGTACTTCAAAGGTTATGGCATTGGTAGGGCAAACGGGCAGGCAGTCGCCCAGGCCGTCGCAGTAATCGTCTCGCAGCAGGGCTGCCTTGCCGTCCACCATGCCTATGGCCTGTTCGTGGCAGGCCTGGGCGCAGAGACCGCAGCCGTTACATTTTTCCTGATCTATAGTGATTATTTTGCGTAACATGATGAACCTCCTGTTGTCTTTCTGTTTTTATTATAGTACGATAGTAGGAAGAAAGCTGTTGTTTTTACAACGGAGGTAAAGAAGAATGGATAAATATTTGCAGATCATAGCGTCGGCATCTTTGTTCCGCGGTATTGCGAAAACAGAGATCGCGGCAGTGCTGCAGAATCTGGATGCGCAGCTGAGGGTCTATCCCCGGAACAGCTTTATCTGGCAGCTGGGCGAGCAGGTAACGACAGCTGGTTTTGTCGTTGCCGGCAGCGTGCATATCCTGCGCGAGGATTACTGGGGGCGGCAGAATATTCTGGCGCAGCTGGGCTGCGGGCATCTGTTCGGCGAGGTCTATGCCTGTCTGCGGCAGGTGCCGCTGACGGTGAGTGTGGCCGCGCCTAATGGAGCTACGGTGATTTTTCTGGACATTAAACGTCTGCTGGCGGGTTCGGCTCGCAGCGAAGCTGAAAACAGGCTGCTGCATAATCTGCTTCTGCTGATGGCGGAGCGCAATCTGTTTCTGACTCAGAAAATGGAATATCTGACGAAGCGGACGACGCGGGAAAAGCTGCTGGCGTACCTTTCAGAACAGGCGCGCCTGCAGCAGAGCAATAAGCTGACGATACCCTTTAACAGGCAGCAGCTGGCCGATTTTCTGGCGGTAGACCGCAGCGCGATGTCAGGTGAGCTCAGTAAGATGCAGGCGGACGGACTGATCAGGTATAAAAAGAATAATTTTGAGCTTTTACAAAAATAAAACCAGCCGCTTCAAGCGGCTGGTTTTGCTTATACTGTTATTACATATAAAGGAATTGCAGACAGGTGGCAAATAAAGCTGCCGTTAAAATCTTGATGACTGCGCCGATAATGGCTGCCGTCATGGCCTCGCGTTCGGTAAGGTCGGTACAGCCGCTCCAGATAGCGGGGATCTGCCCGAAGATGACCTGCAGCGGGAAGCCGGAGGAAGCCAGGATATACGAGCCGACGACCAGCGGCGGGGTGATTGTGGCGGCAATTTCCTTCAGCTGGGCCATTGCCAGCGACCCGCCGACTAAAATAGAAACGGAACCGGTTTCGGCATGGATGTTGAAGGCATTGAGCATGGTATTGATACCGGCCTGAATGCCGGTCCACAGACCGAAATGGTCTAAAGCGCCGATTGCCGCAAAAACTACGGCGCAGGAGGGAATGATGAGCAAAAACAACAGCTCAGCGCCTTCCTTGGCCGCATTGAAGATGGTCGGCAGAAAACCGGTTTCAGGTGTGAAGCGGGGCAAGTCTTCAAGCGAGACAGCTTTGGTGTCGCGCCAGATAGTGAGCCGCAGAAGCAGCGGCGTCAAAAGCACCGGCAGGAACACCGCCAGAAAAACGACGACCCAGACGGAAACCTTGGCGGCGTTCAAAGCAATCAGGCCGAAAACGAAGATCGCAAAGGAGGACTGCGACTGCATCATGGTAGCGATAGCGATTTTCTGCTCGTCTTTGGTGGCTTTGGATTTTTTGAGGATCGGGCCGCCGATACGGCCGGCAGCGTTGATATCGCCGAGAATATTATATACGGACGGTACGGCTACAGCGGCGTTGACACCGATGACCTTCATCAGGGGCACGAAAATACGCATCAGGGCGTCGGTAAAGCCAAGGCGTTCCAGCAGGCGTCCCATGGTAACGCTGATGATGATCGCGATACCGATGGAACCTGTGATATAGACCTTGATGATAATAGGGGCGGCATGGTTGAACATATTGTTGAACAGGTTCCCGATACCGCCGGGGTTAACTACCAGCATCAAAAAGGAAAAGGCGACTAAAAACAGGCCTACGTATTCGATCAGTTCGATCTTTCTTTTTCCACCATTCATCATAAACCCCTCCGTTATTCTGTTTTTGGCTTAGGCAGATAATTGCGCGCCATGGTTTCGCCGTAGTTTTCGATGTGGGTGCAGCCGCAGTGGTCCAGCGGCAGGCTTACCATACGTTCGCGGAAGATGTGGATATCCAGCTCGGGGATCTGCAGACGCAGGGCCCAGGCCAGGGGGATTCCGTTTTCTAAGATCTCCAGCGCGTGAGAGTTGCCTGCGATCAGGTTCAGGCCCAGTTCTTCGGCTTTTTTGACCAGCGGGTCGCCGGGCAGCGGTCTGCTGATCGTGCAGACTACGGTGTTGGCTTCGGGGTATTCGGCGTAGGCTTTTTCAAGGTCCTCGGCCGAGAAACCGGTATGCGGGAAAACAGTGATGGTTTTGCCCAGCTTGTTGTCGGGGCTGCCGACAAAGATTTTGGCGCGGGCTGCGATCGAGGTTTCGTGGATCTCGGTACAGCCGCGGATCTGACGTTCAGAGGTGAGCACGCGTGATTCGATATCAGTGCCCATGATCGTGTCGATACGGTTGAGCAGGTCGCCCAGTGTTTCTACTTCCGGCAGGGCGTTGCCATACCAGACGATCTTACCGGGGACACCGCCAAAGCGGATGTTGACGTGTTTGGCGCAGCTGCCGTGGATCCAGGCGATACCGGGATGCAGGCCGTGAAAGGCTTCGTGCAGCTCAAAAACAGCCAGATGATACAGATTAAAGTAATCTCTGGCGGTAACGCCGCCGGTATTGGAGCCTTCCGCGATTGGGTGATGGGCGATAAGGCAGTCGATGCCTGTTGCGCCGGCCAGTTCAATGGCGCTTTCAGTCAGGGTCATCATAACCGCTACTTTTTTGACGGGCATATCTGGATCGCCCCAGACGAGACCGGGCAGTTCGGTCACAGCTTTGCCGGGGATACCGGAGGTCTTGGTAACTACAAAGGGGTTAGCGCCGCCGTAACCGAAGGAGTCGGTGATGACGCGGCCGCCGGTAATAACGTCGAGGGCTTTGAGGATATCGCGTACAGTTGCCATCAGATTATCACATCTTTCTTATAAGTTTGAGAAAATATTGGTGCAGCCTGCCGCTTCGACACGGGCCTTGATAGCGTCATCGTCGGTGCTGTAAAGATTTTTGGCCTGCATTCGTTCAAAATAAACTGAGCCGGAGAAGGTGTATTTTTTATTGCGTGTCTCGGCGTCCAACATTTGCTTGACAACGTAGCCGATAAATTCGCCGATAGCTGTGGTTTCAGGCAGGATGACTGGCGCCAGACCGTTGGCGGCTCTGGCGGCGTTATGCCCGGCCAGCGAGCCGCTGACGATAGCTTCCGTATGGCCTACCATTGCTCCGGCACGTTCGCCGCCACAGAAAAGGTTGGTTTTGCCGTCAGCCTTTAAGGAAGCATCGACATGGGCGAAATTAAAGTAACGCATAGAGTTGCCTTTGCCGCCGGACAGTGGGTCTTCGAAGCGGGCCCGTTCAAAGCCGGGGATCATACGCAGCTCTTCCAGCGGATAATAAGGCGTCATCAGCTTGGCTGAGCCGGTGTCCAGCAGAACGATGTTGTCGGCATAAGCGTCGAGCGCATACTGCTGGCAGGCTTTCATAGCCAGCTTTTCTTTATGCTTTTTGATTGCTTCGGGGATCGGGACTACGCAGCAGCCTGTCTTTTCCAGCTCGGTAACGATCTCAGGGGCCAGTGATTCTTTGAACAGCTTACAGGAGCCGCTCATGGCGCCGAGACCGGTAGGCTTTTCTGCTGTCCATTCTTCCACGCCGGACTGGGTAGTGACGCTGACGCGGGGGCCGAAGCTGTGGCAGCGCAGGATACACATGGCGCAGCCGTTGCCGTGTTTATTGCAGTTGAGCGGCATAGCCGAAGAACCGCTGACATCTACGAAAGCGTCGGCAGTAAGGCGCAGGCCGCTTTTGGTAATAACGGCGATGATCGTGTCGCCTTCGTATTCCGTTTTAACGGCCGGATCAGCCATCAGCAGCTTGATGCCGCGGCTCAGGAGCAGTTTTTTGACCGCGGGCTCGATTTTATAGATATTGTAAAGAGTAGCGTGTTTATGACCGGGAAAATCCATGGTTTTGTGAGTTGCAACGGCTTCCATAACTGTAAACAGGTCGCCTGCGCCCATGGCGATACATTCTTCGGAGGCAGTATAGCGGCCGTTGTTGCGGAAAATCCCGCCGACCAGCCCTGTGCCTAAAAGCATATCGGTACGTTCGAGCAGAGTTACGTCGGCACCGGCTTTTTCAGCAGTAAGAGCTGCGGCACAGCCGGCCCAGCCTCCGCCGATAACGACGGTTTTTTTCTTGGTCATCCTGATTCCTCCAAACGGGGTAGATTTTTATTTAATTATACCCCTTTAGTATAACAAATTAATAATTAAAGAGTAAAGTACATAAAGTATGTATACATATAAAAAATTGCAGGCTGTACTGGCGCGGCCGGTTGTGGTAAAATAAACGAATAAAAACAGTTCTTGCTGGTGGAGGGATCAAGGTGACCAAGTATAAGAAAAATGGTAAAAAACTGGGTGTGCTGGGAGGAATGGGGCCTGCTGCGGCGGCAGAGTTCCTGCGGCAGCTGGCGGCAAAGTGTCCGGCGGCAACAGATCAGGAGCACCCTGTGGTATATATGATCGGGGATTGTGAGATACCTGACCGCAGCACAGCGATCTTCGGCAAAGGCGAAAGTCCGGCGCCGGTTCTGGAAGCGCGGCTGCGCCAGCTGTGTGATATGGGGGCAGAGGTACTGGCGGTGCCCTGCAATACGGCCCATTATTTTATTGATGATTTTAAAGCTGCTCTGCCGCAGCCGTTAGTGCATATCATTGAAGAAACTGTCCTGGCGGCCCAGCGGCTCAATCCTGAAGGCGCCTGGATGCTGTCGACGCATGGTACGCGCGCCAGCGGTCTGTATCAGAAATATGCCGATAAACACGGTTATACCTTATATCTGCCCAATGAGGAGCAGGCTGAAAAAGCGCAGCAGGCTATCTTTTATGTCAAAGCCGGCGAGCTTGACCGGGCAGGCGCTGTGACTAAAGCTCTCGTAGAAGAACTGTGGCGCGAGCGTGACCTTCCGGTGATGACGGCCTGTACCGAGCTGCCGTTAGGATACGCGGCTTCCGGCCTGCCGCTGGACAGAGAGGTTTCCAGTATCGGGGCTCTGGTCGATGCCTGCATCAGGATGCTGTATGATGAAGTAAAATAAGCATAAAGAAAAGGACTATCTCGATGAGATAGTCCTTTATTTTTGTTTTACCAGCGCCTGCTGGAACCGCCGCCGCCGCCGGAGCCTCCTCCGAAACCGCCGCCACCGCCTCCGCGTCCTCCGCCGCGCAAAAGTGCGAGCAGGATGAACTGAGTGATGATGCCGCCGAAGAACATATGGTCAACGATGACGAGTACGATCAGGCCGACTGCGATCAGTGCCTTCATCCAGCCAGGCATCGGCGTATCGCCTGTGCCCTGCTGGGCGCCGCCGTTATAACGCACACCTTCCAGCTTGACATCATAACTTTTGGCTACGGTAGTTGCGACAGTCAGATAGCCCTGCACGATGCCTTTTTCGTACTGGCCCTGTTTAAAGTAGGGCAGCATCTGCTGGTCCTGGATCCGTCCCGTCAGGCCGTCGGGCAGAACGCCTTCCAAACCGTAACCGACTTCGATCCGCGATTGTCTGTCATCGACAGCTACTAAGATCAGCGCGCCGTTATTCTTTTCTTTATTACCAAGTCCCCATTGCCGCAGCAGTGTCAGTCCATATTCGTCAATGGGCTGGCCGTCAAGTGTTTTCACCGTAACTACGGCGACCTGTGCGGTGGTTTTATTATCCAGATCCTGTCCGATGGCATTAAGGGCCTGACGGGTCTGCGGTGATAAAACACCGGCATAGTCCTGCACGTAGATGCCGGAGGACACGCTTGGCTTAGGTGGTACCTGGATCGCCGCTTCTGCCCCGACGGCAAAGACCGCCTGGATCAGAAGCATCAAAAGGACGAGCCAACGTTTCATAATCAGTGAGCTCCGTTATCGGTTAAAATTGTACTTGCGGAACAGTTTTTGCGCTTTCGTCTGCTTTAAAGTAATCACGTGCGTCAAAACCGAACATACCGGCATAAAGAACAGTCGGGAAGGATTTGATCTTGGCGTTGAAGCCCTGAACTGCGCCGTTGTAATCCATACGGGCTACGGCAATGCGGTTTTCCGTACCGGCCAGCTCGTCCTGCAGCTGCAGGAAGTTGGTGTTGGCTTTCAGGTCAGGATAGTTTTCTGCGATCATCAGCAGGCGGGAAAGAGCGCTGCTCAATTCGCCGTTGGCCTGGCTGGTTTCGGCAACCGTCTTGGCGCCGCCTAATTTAGCGCGGGCATCGGATACAGCTTTAAAAACGTCGCTTTCGTGGGCAGCATAGCCTTTAACGGTATTGACCAGATTGGGGATCAGGTCGTTACGGCGCTGGAGCTGGTTTTCGACCTGCGACCATTTGCCGTTGACGTTTTCATTCATGGAAACAAGGCTGTTGTAGCCGCTCATAATAATGCCGGCGAAAATAACAACGACGGCGATAATAATCATTAAAGTTTTGTTCATTTTTTATTCTGCCTCCAAAGTTTTTTTTACTTAATGCTTATCTTCCATTGTAACTAAAGCGGGGGCTGCTGTCAAATAGCGCAGCGCCTGAAAATGTAAAATATCTGTGTTATTATGTATTTGTTTTATAATATTGCCGTGGATATAATTAAAGCAGAGAGTTTGCCCGCATATTCCTTGTGATATAATGTTGTTAGCAGATCATTAAAGAAGGCGGTGTTGACGTGGGTGCACTTGACGGTATCAGGATCCTGGATTTGTCGCGGCTTTTGCCGGGACCGTATTGCAGTATGCTTTTGGCGGACTTCGGAGCGGAAGTAATAAAAATCGAAGAGCCGGGGCGCGGCGATTATTCGCGCAGCTTCCCGCCATTTCAAAACGGGTTCGGGTACTGGCATTTGCAGCTGAACCGCAATAAAAAAAGCGTTGCGCTGGATTTAAAAAGCGACGCCGGCAGAGCGGCCTTTTTAAAATTGGTGCAGACGGCGGACGTAGTCTTGGAAAGCTATCGGCCCGGCGTTTTAAAGCGTTTAGGTATTGATTATGAGACCGTGAGCAGGCTGAATCCCAAAATAGTTTATTGCGCGATCACAGGCTATGGCAAGCGGGGGCCTTTGGTCGACCAGGCTGACCACGATATCGGCTATGTGAGCCTGGCGGGCATCACGTCGATGAGCGGCGAACCCGGAGGCAGGCCGGCGATACCGGGTATTCTGATGGCGGATATGAATGCGGCGCTGATGGCGGGCATGAGTATCCTGATGGCTGTGCGCCATGCCGAGCAGACCGGGACCGGACAGGAAATAGACATCTCGCTGTATAATACGGCGCTGACCCTGATGCCCGGCGCCGCCAGTTTATATTTCGGCAGCGGTTTCGTTGCCGAACGCGGCAATAACTGGCTGACCGGTGCATATGCCAACTATAATATCTACGAAACGCGGGACGGCCGTTATGTTTCGGTAGGGTGCCTGGAGAAAAAATTCTGGAGCAACCTTTGCCGGGCCTTAGACCGCGCCGACCTTATCGATGCCCTGGACGATGAAGCGCAGCATGAGCGCGTTAAGGACGAGCTGACCGGGATTTTCAGGACTAAAACCATGCAGGAGTGGACGGCTTGTTTGGAGGGGAAGGATACCTGCGTAACGCCGGTACTGAATTTTGACGAAGCCTTGGCTGCGGAGCAGACCAGTGCGAATGCAATGGTGCTGACGGTAGAAGATGAAGAGATCGGCACTTATAAGCAGCTGGGCTTTGCCATGAAAATGTCGGCAACGCCGGGAACGCTGCAAAAACGGGCGCCCAGGCTGGGCGAGGATACGGAAGCCGTTTTGCGCGGCTGCGGTTTGAGCGAGGCTGAGCTGGAAATGCTGACAAAAGAATAAAGGCAGAAAAAACTAATTTTTTATTTATGAAGGATTTATGTTCTATATATAATATATGTTATAATATTATATATAGAATATTTTTTTTGCTTAAAAATATCGTTCGCTATGTAATAACATAGTGGCTTTTATTTTTGTTCACCAAAAGACAGTCGTTGTAATTATTTTGGCGCCATGATCAAAGCGGAGCGGGGATCAGCCTTCGTATATATATGGCAGTAAGTCACTAAGGAGCTGAGCTAAAATGCCGTGGAAAAGGTCTTTAAACAGTTTGGCAATGCTGATGCTGATGAGCAGCCTTGCCAACGCGCAAAGTGCCGACAGTTTTAAAACAGCTGAATATAATGAGATGGGCTATAATGTGCTGGATGCGGTGAATGCGGCGTCGGCTTATGCCAAGGGCTATACAGGAAAAGGCGTCGTTGTGGGTGTCTGTGATGATCCTATCAATTTGCTTAGTCCTGAATTTGATCTAAAGCAAAATTCTGAGATGATCAATGTGGCTGGTGCCGGAGTATATAATTGGGAGAATTTTACTCATGGTACTCATGTGGCAGGTGTCGTGGCCGCATCTAAAAACGGCCTGGGTATGCATGGTATGGCTTTTGATGCCGAGATCAAGGGCTCTACTGCCGGTAGGATTTATTACAGTGACGGTTCGTTTGAGAGCCGCAAGGACCTTTATGCTTATTATGTGCAGCATCCGGAAATCAAGGTTATCAATAATTCCTGGGGAACCGGGTGCTATTTGACGAACATCAATGATAAGCAGGCTTATGAGTTGGTGCGAAGTGGCGTTCTTACTCCTGCAGGCAACCCGGAATGGCAGGATTATCTTTATAGCAATACCATACAGTTCAGAGCAGCGGTGGCCAACGATAAGCTTTTAGTGTGGGCTGCTGGCAACGACGGTCACACTATGGCGAGTATAGAAAATACCAGTCCTGTTTTTGACTGGAGCCTGAGCAACAATTTTATTACTGTTACTGCAAGCGATGCTGCGGCACTGCGGCGTAACAGTAATGGCGGTTTTGATGCAAGCTGCAATTCTATAGCAATTTTCTCCGATCTGGCCCAATATAGAGAGGACTGCGTTTTAAACGCTCCGGGTGTTGCGATTGCTTCCGCTAATGCTGACTTTGCGGCTGCTGGTCAAACGGATGTGACTAAGTATGGTACTTCTCAGGCTGCCCCGCTGGTAACAGGCGTGGGAGCCTTGGTCCAGCAGGCGTTTCCTTATCTTGGCGGCAAACAGATCGGCGATGTGCTGCTGAGCACTGCCAACAATCAGCTTACGGCTGTGGACGGGTTCTTTATAAATGTGCAGGACGATGCTGGCCTATATAAAGTAAATGTATTTTTCCCTGGTCAAAAAACGGATACAGATAAAGCATTAGAGGAAGCTTACGAAAAGAATGGCGAGCTTTTTTATGGGTTTTATGGCATAGAATCAGCAGAGGAGCTAAAAAAAATCAAACTGGATGTTTTTGAAAATGTACCTGTAGAGGCACTGTTCGGGCAGGGAGTGGTTGATGCCGGGAAAGCTGTTCGGGGATTGGGCGCTGTCAATGTCAGGCGGCTGAGTGCCGGCGATATCAGCGATGCTTATACGGTACATGGAAAGGCTGAAAAGCAGGCCTTATACAGCGTGGATACTCAGGGCTGTGATTCTGTCTGGAGCAATGATATCAAAGAAATACGCGCAGGTTATATTGCCGCTGATCCGCTTGGTTCAGGAAACGGCATTGATTTGGCAGGAGCTGACAGCGATGTCAAAGATCTGCATGATCGCTGGCTGTACTATAAAACCAACTGGCTGGATAAAGCGCCGGAAGATAATAACCGTTATATGGTTGAGCAATATATCAAAGACTTCAACAAGCAAATTGCAGACACCGGGCTGGTAGGATTGCACGCCGGGCTGATAAAACAGGGGGAGGGCATTCTGAATCTGACCGGCAGCAATACCTATCAGGGCAGTTCTATCGCAGCAGAGGGCACGCTGCAAATAGATGGCTCTGTGGCCGGCGATGCTTATAGTACAGGCAGTGGCACGATTACAGGCAAAGGCACGGTCAATGGCAGCTTGTATAACGATGGCAGAGTGCAGGCCGGCAGTTATGGCAGCATCGAAAATATGCAGGTTAGGGGCGGCTTCAACGGCAGTGGTACGATATTGCTCAATACAGACGGTAAAAAATATAATTGTCTTAATGTAGACGGCGCTGCCCATATCGACAGGATGGAGGTCAAAGCGGCTGATAGTGCTGCCCCCGGAGTCAGCGGCGTATTTATTACTGCGAATAGCATAGTTTCGGGGAGCAGTACAGAACAGGAGTTTTCCGGGATGCTGGATGCCCAAATAGTAGTCGATAATAAAGAGGGCAAGCTTACTACTTTTGTCAGTAATAATACCGGCGGCAACAGCGCTACCTTTGCTGCTTTGAATAATATGTATTTTTCGCTGGATAGTGACCGGCAAAAACAGATGTACAGGCTGTATGCCCTGGATAAAACTAATGCTGCGGCTGCTTTTTCGCAAATAGAAAATGGGATACTGCTGGATCTGGCCCATGATGCCATGAAAAACGGCTCTGTAATGAGAGCGGTATATGAGCAGCCGGCACTGGCGCGGCAGGACGGATTGTGGATGCTGAATAACAAGCGCTGGGGACGCATTGGCGGCGTAGATGGGCACGGCTATAATCTGACCATTGGCAAGGATTTCATTTCCGATGAACATGGATATTATGGTCTGCTGTTTGATTACGGCAGCAATACTGTCAGCGGAGCTGCGGGCAGCGGCGAATATGACAGTTATTCATTGGGCTTATATGCTGGAAATAAAAACAAACCAGGCAGTATAACAGGCTTTGTCAGCTATGGTTTACAGGCCAATAAGGGGACGGCTTATCTGCCGGTACTGGGGCAGACTGCCGAAAGCGACTATGACAGTAAAACATTGGGGATAGGCGTTGAGTATGCCTATGATCTGGATTATGGAAAGCCGGAAGAATTGTGGCATGTCAGTCCTTATGCCAGGCTCAATTTTACCCATTATAGGCAGAAGGCCTTTAAAGAGCATGGTGCAGGTGTTTTTGACCGCAGTTTTGGCAGCTATAGTGATAATTATGCCGAAGGGGAGCTGGGCTTATCCTTTGACCGCAGTGAGGGTACGGGCGGTTATGGCATTCGCCTGGGTTATAAGCGTATCCTGACTGGCGAGCGGCAGCTTATGGAGGTCTGCTTTGCTGAAGATGAATGCGGGTCCCTGCTGCCGGTACGCAGTTGGGGAGAGGGCAGGAACCATTTTGCGGCGGCGGCTTATGTCAGGCATGATTTCAGCCGAAAATGGTCGGCTGGCGGCAGTCTTAGCGGGGACTGGTCTAATGGCGGACGGGAGATCGGGGCCCGGCTTGACTTTGCTTATCATTTTTGATTTCTTGATAATAAAAAAGACAAAGCCACTGTCACACTTATCACAGTGCGGCAGTGGCTTTGCTGCGTGAGCAATCGGCACATTTACAGTGCGTTTTGGGGGATGGCTCAGCGAACTTGGTATTTAAGTTCTTTTTCCATCAGGGCGCCGTTTTCGGGGTTGAATTTCATTTCGCCGCGTAATTCGGGAGTGTAGAATTTCAACTCATATTCATAAAGGCCGTCGTCGCTGTCAAGTTTTACTTTAGTGAAGGTTGCGTTGGGGAATTCTTTGCGAACGAGGTCCTGAACATCAGCGGCAGAGAGTACGACTCTGGGGCTGCCGAGAACTGTTTGGGCTTCCATTTTGAATTCTTTTACAGCGCCGCCGTTTTTGAGCACTTCAACTTCATATTCGGTGTTGGTAGCGTTGTCGTAGAATTTTACTTCATAATAAGCTGCGTATTTGTGGCTTTCGTCTTTGGTCACCAGATGAGTGCTGCCTGCTGGTACCCACTGAGCAGCGATGCTGCGTGCCTGATCGGCGTTGATGAACTCAGCGGCAAAAGCGGTTGCGGTGATTGCTAATGTACAGATTGCGGCGGCGATGACCGCCAGGATTTTTCTAGTCATGTTGTTTACCTCCTTGCGCCGTTTTTGTGCGGCGTTTTCTTTGTTTTTATTATAACGCGGGAAGATTAAAAGAAGATTAAAAGAAAATTTAATAAAAATTTATTTTAGGAACTTATTTGTTGATTTGCTTTTTTATTGTAAAATTCTAGTAGAAGGCTTCTTGGAAAATAGGAAAGACCAGGTTTTTTTAGGCTTGTGTTATAATAAAAATAATTGAGGAGGTTGCGCCTATGAGGCTTTTATTTGTGGAAGATGAGCCTGACCTGCGTGAGGTGCTGAAAAAGCAGCTGCAGGGCAGCGGTTACAGCGTCGATGCCTGCGGCGATGGTCTGGAAGCGCTTGATTATTTACAGCTTACGGCCTACGATGCTGTTATTTTAGATATTATGCTGCCGGGAGTTGACGGTTTGGCGGTACTGAAAAAAATGCGTACTGCCGGCGATAAAACGCCGGTACTGCTGCTGACGGCGCGTGGCAGCGTTGAAGACCGCGTCGCCGGTCTTGATCTGGGTGCTGATGATTATTTAGTCAAACCCTTTGCCTTTGACGAGTTGGTAGCGCGTTTGCGGGTGCTGCTGCGCCGCAGCAGTGGACAGGTATCGAACGTGCTGCAGTGCGGCGGTCTGGAAATGGATCTGAACAGCCGCCGCGTCAGCAGAGACGGACGTGAATTGCAGCTTTCCGCTAAAGAATTTGCTGTTCTGGAGTATTTACTGCGCAATCAGGGCGTGGTCTTAGCACGCGAAACGATCGAAAACCATGTTTGGGATTACGATTTTGAAGGCGGCTCCAATGTAGTCGACGTATATATCCGCTATCTGCGGAAAAAAGTAGATGACGGGTTTGAGAAAAAACTGATCCAGACAGTGCGCGGCGCCGGCTATGTGCTGAAGGAGACTTTATGAAAAAGCTGTCGGTTAAAATGAAAATAACCCTGTGGTATACAGGGTTGATCGTGATAATTTTGAGTGCTATTTTTGCGGCTGTTTTGCTGGCAACAGACAAGGTGTTGCTGTTGGGTGTACAGAACAAGCTGGAAGAAGAGGTCTATGATTTTGCCGAAGAACTGAAGGTCGACAGCAATGGCCGTCTGCGTCTGGAGAAGCTGGATTTTTTAAAGGATGGGGTCAGGCTTGCTGTCTATCACGAAAACGGGCAGATGATCACGGGACTTGTGGCCAGCGGCCTGCCGGAAACACCCTTTGCAGACGAGCTGCTGCAGAAGGCCGGAAGTGACCGGCAAAACTGGTTTGTATATGACTTTTATTTTAAACCGCGTCATGCTGATAATTTTTACTGGGTACGTGGAACGGTCCCGCTCAGTTCTGCATATGCGGAACGGGATAAGATTTTGTGGCAGTGCGCGTTGTTTTTCCCGCTGCTGATCTTACTGGCGGCCCTGGGCGGCTACTGGATCACTAAAAAGGCTTTTCGTCCGGTAACACGGATCACGGAAGCAGCCGCGCAGATCAGTAGCGGCAGCGATCTGTCCAAGCGGATCGAACTGGAAGGTGCCGATGACGAGATCGATACGCTGGCGAAAACCTTTGACGGGATGTTTGCCAGACTGGAGGACGCTTTTGAAGCCGAGCGGCAGTTTACCGACGATGCTTCCCACGAATTGCGGACACCGACCTCGGTGATCCTCGCGCAGGCCGAATGCGGTTTACAGTCGCCTGATCTGGCAAGCAAACAGCAGGCACTGGAGAGTGTACTGCAGCAGGCCGGGAAAATGTCGAAGCTGGTCAATCAGCTGCTGCAGCTGGCCCGGGCAGACAGGCATAAAGAAAGCCTGCATCTGGAAAAGTTTGATTTAAGCGAACTGACCGAGATAGTGGCAGAGGAAGCCCAGGGACTGGCAGAAGCCAAAGAAATCACGCTGACGGCAGAGATAGAACCGGGAATCTTAGTTGAAGCTGATCAGACTCTGCTGATGCGTATCTGGCTTAACCTGCTGACTAATGCGGTCAAGTATGGCAGGCAGCAGGGGCAGATCTGGCTTACTTTAAAGAGTGACGGTAAAAATGCCGTCGGTACTGTTCGTGACGATGGTATCGGAATCAGTGCGGCCGAGCTGCCAAAAATCTGGAAACGTTTTTACAGAGTCAATACCGCCCGCAGCAGTGGTGACGACGGCGGCACCGGTTTAGGACTGGCGATGGTGAAATGGATGGCCGAAAGTCATGGCGGCACAGTAAGCGCTGTCAGTACCTTAGGCTCAGGCAGTACTTTCAGCTTTACGATCCCGCTGCGGCCTTCGGAAAAATAGATAGGCAAACAAAAAAGCTCACTTCGCAAGAAGTGAGCTTTAATTTCTGGTGGCCCCGGCAGGATTCGAACCTGCGACCTTTTGATTCGTAGTCAAACGCTCTATCCAACTGAGCTACGGAGTCATTAAGGTTACCTAAATGTTTAGGCAACGATGATATTATATCTGATTGCAGTGCTGTTGTCAATAACTTTTGCGAAAATTACTGACACCGTTTTTTGGTGTGTGCTGAAACTGCTCTAAATAGATCGGCTTACGGAGATGTTCGGTCATTTTGATATTTGCTGATCGAAAAATAAAAAACACCGCAACTGCCTGCGGTGTCTGAATATCAATGGTGGCCCCGGCAGGATTCGAACCTGCGACCTTTTGATTCGTAGGCAAGGGTTTTAAAATAAAATCTTGCGTAAAAAATGCCCTGTAAGCGCATAAATACAGCGATTAAGGTATTTTATGTGATCTGTTGTCTGAGCGTGGTAATACCGAAATTTTGGCTAAAAAGACAGTATTTTGGGGTATAAGTTCCCCAACTGTTCCCCGTAATTACAGAAGCACCGTTTATCAAAACGGTGCTTTCTTTCTAAGCAATATTATAAATGTTGGCGGCTGTTTTGGCAATCTCTAAAACTTTGTCCTGCCGGCGCAGGGCATATTTGTTGGTTGTTTCTAAACGGCTGTGACCTACTACAGCGGCAATGTCTGCTGCGGCATAGCCTTGAATAAACATTTCTGTTATAAAGCTGTGGCGCAGATAGTGAAAGCTGCGGTAACGCACGTTAGCATGCTTTAAAATCATCTTCCATGCTCTTTGCATATTACGGACGCTGATAGGCGTTCCGTTGGCTGTGCAGAATAAATATTTACTATCTACATTGCACGCTGCCAAGTAGTCTTGCAGGATTTTACCTATACCGGCATCAAAATATTGTATTCTAACAGAAGCTTTGGTTTTGGTTTTTCCCACATAGGTTCGGCCGTTTATATCAGCTTTTACTGCATCTTTTATTTTGCAGTAATTTTTTTCAAAGTTTAATGTACTGCGCTCGATTCCCAAAATTTCACCTATACGTGCGCCTATAACACTTTCAAGTGAACAGAGGGCATAATAGCGTAAAAATTTAGGAGTATTTTTTAATTTAGTGATAATAAGTTTTATTTCTTCCGGTGTAAATGGTTCATCGTATTCCGGTTCATACTCCGGAACAATGGCTATATCCATAGGATTTTCAAGAATAAGGTTATTTTTCCTTGCAGCTCCAAATAGGATTTTTAAGAATTTATATATCTTTGATTTATTGGAAGCGGACAGATCAGCTTCTGCAATAAAGGCATTGATATCTTCAGGCGTGATTTTATTCATCACTTCGTTTGCCAGCGGATAAAGCTTTGAAGCCAAGTAGGTGTAATAATTAACAGTGCTTTCAGCTATTTTAGGATTAGCAGCCTTATTTTTTATGAAGGCAAAGGCGAAATCCTGCAAAGTAGTATCATAGCTGTATAGCGGATTTAAACTGCTGTACACAAGGCGCATTTTATTGAGCCAGTTGATTACTTCTACTTTATCAACATGCCTGAATTTATGTGGTTTACCGCTGGTGTCGCGCAGTGTGCCGCACCATTTTTGGCGTTCCTTGTCCCATGATAGACCGCCTTCGCCGTTAGATCGTCTTTTTTTCATATAAAAAACCAGCCTTTCTTTAAAATTGTGTATAAAGTAGTAAAGGCTGGTTGCAATATGTTATAATATTAGCGTAATCAGCCTTACTTTTTGCGAGGTGGGGTTATTACACAGCCGTTCGGTGCGCCAACACCGGGCGGCTATTTTTATGGGTTTTACTCTGTATATTCCGACCATTTACAGATTTTACATTCAATGAAATAATAAATACGATCATGTTCATAATCAAAATGTGATGATCTTTCTAATTTTTGAGAGCCACATTGAGGACAACATTTATAAGGAAGTAGATCATCTGAGTTAGAATCATAAATTTTTTTTTTTGTAATATTTTATTTAATTCTAATACAGTAAGTTCATCTGCTTTTGTTTTAAGAAGAATTTGCTTTACCATCTGAGGTAATTTATTAAATGCTGCTATATCATCTTTCGTAGATTTAGTATAATAATATTTAGATATAAACCAACTTATTAATAGCACTTGAAATTATTCCTATCATGGTTTCTAACATCATATATATAATTCCTTTAATAAATATATTTATGTTTCAAGTGGTTTAAATTCAATTTCATATTTTCCTTCTTGAAGAATACATTCATATATTTTTATATTTTTTTCGAAGGCTATTTGAATAATCTGGGATTTTATATGTTCATCCATTTTATGTCCTAAATATACAGCAGAAATCGGAAAGAATTTTATCGTTTTATCTTTTGTATCAATGAAACGCCATTCATTTTCATAAGACCAAATTGCATCTTTGAGAAGGATCTCATATTTGTATAGTTCGAACTTTTGCTCATCAGTAAGTGGATATAAAAGTTGTTTAATTAAAGAATCTGTTAAATCAACTCGTCTATTGGAGTAAGCGACAGGCAAAATATTTGCCCAAAGATAACGATCATGTTCTGAAATTTCTTTGAAATTTGATAGATCATTTGGCATTGTGTACTCTATGCAAAATCCTTTGTAACTATTTGCATAATGTGACCACATTAGCCTATTATAGTGGTTTGTTGTAAAACAAGCGCAACCAAAAATATTCCTTTCATAGAAATTTTGTTTCTCTTTTTCTAAAAAATTTTTTAAAAAAACTTCTATTTCAAGATTAAAATTTAACATGAGAAAATCGACAAACATGTTTAGTTTATAATATAATTTTTCGTTACTACGGTCTTGTTTCAATGGTGGAATATTGAAAATAGAATGAAATTGCTTCGTTTCTTTCAATCTAAGCTTTATTTTAATTGAAAATTCTCTAATCATATCATATAGGTTGTTTGCCTCAAAAGTAATGTCAGCAAAACTTGCATATGTTGATAATGTTTTTTTATAAAAATCATCGGATAAAATACAGAGTTGTGAATCAAATGGGTCGTTGAATTTTTCAGGTGAAGAAAGATAAATAGTATTTGTTTTAAGTGCATCTATAGAATGATTTTCACCGTTATCTTCTGTTACGCTGGAGAAAAATTTATAGAGCTTTTTACCTAGTAAGCTGTTTAAAGTGAATTTTGTAAAATTTTCACTTGTTAGAGATTTGTAAGCAGAAAATGATATTTCTTTATTATTGATTGTTAATTTACACATATAACAAACACCTCAGAAAATAATAAATATTATATCTTCTTCAAAAATAAATTTTAAATTATTGAATAATTTGATCTCCGGTAACTTTCATTTGGTCAAACAAATAGATACCAGTCTTTAAATGATTAATGTCGTTTTCAGTAAGGCGATAGTCATAGTAATGTTCACGTCCTGTTAATCTTATTATAGGATTTTTACCGTTTACAAGTAATCTATATCCTTCGTCAAGGTCTGAAAACGGAACATCTAAAGTTTCATATTTACCACCATAGACTATTTGGGTTGATTTGCCACCGCCAGATTGACCTGCAAAGCAATCTTTAATTTTATATTCTATATTTTTGTCAGCTGTTGAGAATGTAATTTTATCCCAAAATACCCAACCGGTAGATGATGTGAAATTTACAATTTTTGCCCTAAGCCATACTAAATCATTTTTCTTGCCGGCGTACCAGTAAATAGCGTCTTGTGCTGGATAACCACCACTTCCCCAAGGTTTATACCATGTAAGCTTTTCAACTTCATCTGTTTGTTGTGGCATACTATTTAAAATTCGCATTATTTCAGCGGAAGCTTGTTTTTTCTGTTCTAAAGTTATTTCCTTTTTTGAGTTAGAAGAACTGGATGTGCTGGAAGTTGTGCTTGATTTATTATCAGAGCCACAGCCAGCAATAAAAGAAAGCAATAAAACCATAATCAATGCGAATAAAAATTTTTTCATCACTCAACACTCTCCCCGGGACTATAATATTTATTTAATCGTCAATGTGACGATCAGAACTGAAATCAATGAATATTACCCGACCTTGTTTTCGAACGGGTCTTCGCCGTTTTCCGTTGATTCATCTTTCATATTTGCTTTAATGTAATAATCTATACTATTTTCTATCGCCCCTTGCTGTTCAGCAGTAAGTTGGCGGTATTTTTTTATTAGTTCTTTTTCGTGAATACTAATATTATTTTCATCTTGTGGGTGTCCGTATGCAGTTTCTAATACGTCTGAATAATTAATTTCATATAAATTGCATAACTTCACGAAAGTATCTATATCTGGTTCAGTAATACCGTTTTCATAATTCCCTATGGTGTTTCCTTTAACACCTAGTTTTTCAGCTACAAATTTTTGAGTGAATTGTTTGCTTGTGCGAGCTGATTTTAATAATGATAATATTTTTTCATTCATAAGTTCACTCCCTAAATCTTTCTTGATGTTATCTTACTCTAAAATTTTGAATTTGTAAATAAAAATCACAAGAAATTTGATAAAAATGCTTGCAATCACAAGAAAAATGTTATAACATAATATAAAACACAAGAAACTTGTGAAAGAGGTGAAAGAATGTTCGAGTTTAGAAAAATGAAGATTTTTTTTGAAGAACATGGTATTAAGCAAAAATATATTGCTCGAAAAACAGGAATAACAGAAAGAACATTAAGTTTGATTATGAATGGAAAAAGAAAATGCACATTAGAAGAATATGTGAAGCTTTGTCGTTTGGCTGGATGTGATTTTACATATTTTATGAATGATGCAGATGAAAAATCAGCAAAGGGGGCATAAGTATGGAACTACTTATCAAAAACGACGAAAATGACCATCACAAGATAATAATTTATTGTGATGGTTGGAGTGTTGGATATATTGAAACAATTAACAATTGTAGCCAGCATGAATGGTTAGATTTTGATGATCCTATATTATTTGCATTTTTATTGAGCTGTGTTTTTTCGTTTATCGCTGTTATTATATCGGTTTTTGGAAACTAATATATCTTCAGAATAATATGTGAAGCTTTGTCGTTTGGCTGAATGTGATTTCACATATTTTATGAATGATGCAGATAAAAAAATCAACAAAGGGGGCATAGATGTGAAAAGACTATTAAAAAAAGCCTATCTTCATATGATAGGCATAATAATTGCGACAGCGGTAGCTAACATTTTTGCTTATGTTTTAAACGGTGAAGAAGGATTGTATACCACGACTGCTGCCAATATTTTATTGCTTGTTCTAAGCTATTTTTGGTTTCTTTGGTTAATGAAGCGTAATTAGCTTTTTCTTCTGGTGATGCTTCCATTAAGTCAATATTTTCGTTTATTCGATTCCATTTGTCAAATTGTTTTGACTCAAGAGGAAGGCGGCGCATATACAATAGTTTATTTGAGTCCCACCATTTGTTAGATAGTTTAAAGCTTGGGCTAACATAAAGTGATGAATTATCTTCAAGATGTGATTTATAGTCTTCTATTAAAGCTTGGTGCAGTTGAGTAAATTCTGAAATTAATACGTCTAATAGAGCTAGGTTTTCTCGTTTATTGTTTTCAAAATCTTTTATGTACATTGTACTAAATGAAAGAAACCAACCTAAAACGACATAAAATACCTCATTCATAATAAACATCCTTTCTGTAACTATTAATTATAACAGAAAATATGCAGTGAATAAATGTGAATTTATGTGAGAACGATACCTACAAAGAATGAAGGTGAGCCTAGGTATGTGGGAAAGAAAAACAACTGTATGTCCTTTTTGCAGGCATACGGTTGTTAAAGGAAATTTTTGTACGTATTGCAGTAAAAAACTTGTTAAGCAATGCGACTGCTGGGTAAAGAAACAGAAATATAATTGTGGTTTTTCGCAATGTCCTGGGTTAAAGCTTGAATTAATTCGAAGTGCAGGTGAGATAGCTGAAAGGGATCGTAGATGCGATAAGCATATTAAAAAGATTTTTATAAACACGCCTGTCAATCATAAAGGTACTTGTGATGGTTTGCTCAATAAAAAATGCCTGAATGTAGTTTGCAAAGACTGTCGGTATATGTAGAAACAAAAAAAGAGCTTGATAAAAAACTTCGAGATATTCCGGGCGGGAATAAAGAAATTATTAACAAACTCTATGCTGTCATTGATGAAGCCATTATTGACGAATTAATTGTGGCTAAAAATTACTGGAGGGATGAATGTGAATGAATATTTTGAAAAAGAAGATGCCGAACTTGCAGAGAAAATGCAAGCTTGGCTACCGGAAGAAAAATATATTCTTTTGGAACGTCGTATTTTGATTACATTTTTGCGAGTAAATGCCAGGATAAATGCGGTTGAGAAACCTTCGATATTGATCAGAGGTTTAGAGTGTGTAGGAATTGCTTTATCGGCTGGATTTATCGGTGCGGCTGGTGTAGCCGCTATAACAAAAATTTAACAATAACAGCTGAAAGCACAGATGCTGTAACAGCAATAATAAAGCTTTCTATAATATGTTTTGTATGTTCCTGCTTCTGTAGAATCTGATTCTGAATGGCTTGTTCTATTATTAGATTTTCTATTCTTTCCAAACGGTCTTGTTTTAATGAATTATAATCTGGAATTTCCGGTGGTTTTAAATGTTTAAGTATATCTTGTAAATCTTTTGAAGATTGTTTTGATATATCGTCTGCTTCACCAATCGTCATTTTATTCACTTCTTTTCTGTTTATATTTGATGGTACTTATATTTTAACATTAAAAGAGGGTGGATAAAACTGTTTGAATATTAGGGGGTATATGGATGGAAAAAGAAAAAGCTCTGCAAGAGCAGAGCGAAAAAATGTTAAAAATTTTGGCAGAAATAAGAAACGCTTTAGAAATGCTAATTATATGCGTAATATTTCAAGCGGCATATTTGAGAACAGAAGATTATTTTTATGTAGTAATAATGCTGGTGCTTTTTATTGGATATGCGTTTATTCGTCGGAAGTAGAGTGGCGGTCAAGGTAGATCCACCTGATCGCAAGTGCAGTAAATAAAAAGTTTACTAACCATTGTAGTTCGGCTGAATAAAAATCACTCTTAAAGAAGCTCAAAATTAGAAGCAGAAATTCGACAGTAGTTTTATCTAATTTGGCAATAGGTAGTGATGAGATTTCAGCATAGAATGCTTTTGCCTTTTTATGTTTGTATTTTTTACATAAATCATGGGCTGTTTGTTGAGATCTATGCCGAGCTTTCTTGGTAATTGGTTTTGTAAATGTGCTTTCTGTTTCTTCGGGAGTAGTTAAGAAGTCTTCTGGTAATAGCGGTTGGGATAAAGGTAAAGCTGAAGTCTCTAAAAGTTCATTTAGTTGACGTTGTCGCTCGTCAGCCGCTTCAAAGAATTCTTGTATTCTTTCTTGGATGGTTTCGTATCCTTTAAAGTGTTTTTGTGCGATGTCAAACAATGCTTGCTGCCTATCAAGAGCATCCTGCAATCTGGATACAGATAAAGCAGAGTTAGTCGCTGCACCGATATTAGAGATTTTGTCAAATAATGCTTGCTGTCTATCAAGAGCATCCTGCAATCTGGATACAGATAAAGCAGAGTTAGTCACTGCACCGATATTAGAGATTTTGTCAAATAATGCTTGCTGTCTATCAAGGGCATCCTGCAATCTGGATACAGATAAAGCAGAGTTAGTCACTGCACCGATATTAGAGATTTTGTCAAATAATGCTTGCTGTCTATCAAGGGCATCCTGCAATCTGGATACAGATAAAGCAGAGTGCGCCATTCCTGCGATATTCAAATGGTCAAAATTATTATTACTCATGTATGGTTTTCTCGTTTCTTTATATTAAAGTTGAGTGTTTTCATAAAATATAGTATCACAATCTTTGTTTTGTGTAAAAGGGAGGAGATGTTGAAAGTGAGAAGAGATGATACGCAGTTAAACATTGCTGGTATGAATTGGCCTGTACTTATCAATGTAGAGCAGGTTTGCCGGGTGATGGTCGATTTGAGAAATAACATAGAATTAGGGCTGAGATGCGTACTCGATTGCATCAAAGCGATCAATCGCAGAATAAAAGTGCGGAAGCGTGTCAGCTGCTGTTTTAGGATCACAGAAAGGTCTGAACGTAAAAATGCAAAATGCTGGAATAAAAGGAGTTCCGGCTGGTGCTGAAAGGTGGGGCAGTAAATGCAGCGTATGAGTTTGAGCAAGTTTTGTAAAATCTATGGCGCAAGTTATTATGATATGTTGAATTATTGCCAGCGTGGCTTGTTACCACATAGTGGAGGCGGTAAACGCGGATGCCCGATCAGAGTTTGGGATGAAGATGTTATTGCTTTCTTGCGCGATCAGGATCAGCGACAGGCTGAGCTGAAGGCTGCCAGTATGAAAAACATGCAGCAGGCTGTAAATATAATCAGTTTTCGCAAAAATAAACCTAGTGATGAAACCCGGTTTAAAAGCGATATTCTTGATCTTAAAAGTGAAACTAAAAAGCTTTTGGCCAAGCGTAGAGCTGCTGCACAATAGGGAGGGATGTAAATGAATAATGAAAAAGAAAAGAACGTATAGTGTTGACGCACCATACGTTCAAGGGTAGATGTAACTTCGCCAGTTCTCATCTACCCATTATTTTATCATAGTGGGGTGATATTGTGAAATACTTTTTAACTGTTTTAGGGTTGTCCTGCTGCTTGTGGTATTCGTTTTTTATGGATGAACCTAAGCAAACTGTTGCTGTAACTGTAACGGTGCGGGCAGGAGATACTTTGGAAGAAATAATTTACGATTTAAAAGAAACGTATGACGATCAGCGCGACTGGCGGGAAATTTGCGCACAGGCTGAAAGGGATAATGCTTTTGGCCGCTATATTCTGCCGGGTGAACATATTATTTTTAATATGGAGGTCGCGGGAAAATGAAACCTGAATGCAATAACTGCCGGTGGAAAAATAAACGGTATCCAGGTGTTTATCCGTGCTGTGACTGCATTGGACTTAATACTTTGGCAAGCTATAATTTCTTTTGTTTTCCCGATCAGCTTAATATGTTCGGAGTTGCCGAGCTTTGCCATTGCCGGAGCTGTGGGCGGCGTGTGCATATGGAATTTGGCAGTCGTGGCTATAAGTATATTCGCTGCAAATGTGGAAATACCATGCAGGCAAAAGTAACTGTAGAAGAAATGATCTGCCGCTGGAATAATCGTGCGCCGGCGCGGACTAAGATGTGGAGGACAAATAAATATGAAATATAAGCGCTTCTGCTGTCGTTGTGAAGAAGTGTTGATGAATGGTTTTTATTTTCATAATAGTAAAGTTGGTATTTGTAATAGATGCGCAACGGATTTAGCTATTCAGCTGATTAAAAATGAAGATAAGGAAGTCATAAATGCGTTGAGTAAAAACATTGGTAGTGAAAAGGAAGGATGAATTTTATGGAATTATATAAAGCACTGGAAACAATTAAAAATGAATGCACAAAACACACTGAATGTGTGGATTGCCCTTTGGGATTGGGTCATAGCTGTTGTGGCATTATTACTAATGGATTTCCGGCAAATTGGAATTTACAAAAGCCTGTTAATAAGTTGTTTGCGGTAGAAACAATACATGCGGAAGAACGGTGATATATATGGAAAATAATATTTTGAATAAAGAAAAGGTTGCTGAGCTGATGGAGCTTTTAGAATGTAAACGGTACTACTCTAAATGCTTGAAAGATGTGACTGAACTTAAAGAAAAAATGAAGTATGAGGCTACTGGTATTGAAATGCGATTTTACTATTTTGGTAAAGGAAGCCGTATGGCTGTTGATGGAAGGATTGACTTTCATGGTGATCTTAGTGAAGGCAAACTGGAAGTTGTAAATATTCTTTCTCAACATATTCTTTCTGATATGGAAGCTGACTTGGAACTTCAAATTAAACGGCTGGAATCCTGTTTGTGGGACAAATTTAGATATACAGAGGATGCGGTGCCGGAGAAAAGTGTTAAATAGAATATAGCTAAATAAAAAATATAAGGTGATGCTATGGCTGTTGAAATTTATGTTAGTTCTGAGGAACTCAAAAAAACTTTTGAATATGTTGCGCTGATTGGTGGCAATATGGCTTCCGGCAAAAAGCAGGATGATGATCTAAAACAAATGGCCGGCGCTTTGCGTATTGTAGCAGTAAGCCCGCATGAAGATAATAATTATATGCTTATGTTTTGTCGGGCAGGAGCTGCGGAGCAGCTGACGTACAGAATGGAAGGAATAAGCAACGGCTGCGGTCAATCAGCTGATATTTGTGTTGAATGTAAACGCTTTTTGGCTTTGGCAAAAACTTTTACAGGTGATGTAAGGCTTATTTTTGCTGAAAAAGAGCTGCAGATAGTTGTAGAGAGCAGTCAATATAATTTAACGATACTATCAGCCCGCCTGCCTGAATTGAAGATACCTGAAGGCGGCGTGTGCCTTTCTACAGGATTTTTACAGGAAGCAATGAAGCATTGTAGTGCTGCTATTGCCAAAGACGCTGTTGGTGCAAGGGGCGGGATAGAAATAAATATTGCGGACGATGGCAGTGCCGTCTGCTGGAGTGCGCAAAATTCCTGTGTTGCAAAGTATGTAGTGCCGCCTGCATGTTGCAATCAGGCTGTTAAATTGATCTTGCTGCCCTTGAATATCCAGCACATTGCGGAACTGGCTGAATTGGGTGAAGTTCGATTGGTCAGCAGTGCGCAGGGTATTTTTGTTACTGCGCCGCGCTTTGATTATATGTGCCAGTCCGTAAGCGGCAGCTTTCCTGACTGTAAAAAGGTGGCTGCGGGCAACAGCGAGACTAAGTGTATAACTATTAATAAAAGCAAGTTGCTGGCAGCTATTTCAAGAGCTTCAGTTATTGTTGGCGATGAAATAGGCAGTAAGATAAAAATTTGCAGTGACGCAGAGCGGCTATATATCGAAGCTGTCAGCATCGCTGGGACTGGTATTGAAAGTATTGATTTAGATGCCGCTATCGGCCAGGACGAAGATACAAATTATTTTTCGGCTGGCAGGCTGTACAGGCTGATATATAACTGCCGCGGTGATAGTGTTACTATTGGCAGTAATGGCAAGTATAAGCCGATTTTTGTGCGTGCTACAGGCAGCGATAGTTTTTATATAGTTGCATCCATGAAAGGTTAAAGGCTATGAATGGATGGATAAAATTGCATCGTAAATTGCTGAAAAGCCGTGCGTGGTGTGGTGCGGATGCAGAAGGCAAGGTAATACTGATTACATTGCTGTTAACTGCCTGCCATAGTGTCACGCACTGGCAGATAACAACAGATAAAAACGCTGTACTGAATCCGGGTGAATTGTTTATCAGCTACCGCCGCTTTGCTAAAAGCTGTGGCGTATCTTTAAAAAAGCTTACAAGTGAATTTAGCCGTCTTGCCGTAGTCGGTTTTTTAGAATGCAAAAGTAAGCGTGAAGGTACGATCGTGCGTATCAAAAACTGGGAATGCTATCAGCTGGCGGATACACCTTTGGATACACTTTTGGGAACAGATTTGGAGACGCTTACGAATGCCGATACTGCAAGGGCTTCCGGCGAAAATATTGCCGCTGTGGAAACACCAAAGGGAACAGCTTCGGGTACACCTGTGGCGACACATAACAAGAATTATATATTATTAAAAAATAAATTAAACAACACTGACACGAACAAGAAGCTGCGCAGTGCTGCATCGGAACCTGAATTTTTGGCTGCTTTACAGGAATACGATGCTGCTTTTACAAGTGCAAAACACAAGCTTGATGGCGATGAAATACAAATGTTGCAAGCTTTTGCTGTTAGTACTAAAGCCGTATGGGTATTGCAGGCTGTAAGAGAGCTAAAAGCAGCTAACAGGGGTAAAGTGATTCGTAATCCGAAGAATTATCTTTTTGGCATACTTGGCAACTGGCTTACAGACGGATTGCCGAATGATAATAAAGCTGCGCAGCAGTCACTGGATGAGTTTTACAGACAGGAGGGCATAACGTGAATGTTATAACAAAGCAAAATGTTTTAAAAGCGTTTTACCAGTTTGATAAGAAAAAGATGCCGATCATGGAAATAAACGGTAAACTTTCTGCCAGCATGGATATTGCCATGCGCAAAAGGCTGTGTGATGAATGGTTGGTTGCGTTTCGTACTGTTGATGCCGTTGTATTCGATAAAGCAGCTGAGCTTGCCCTTGATGCCTGTAAAAAATATCCTGATGAACCTGAAATGTGGGATTTTATCAATCTGGCTGCAGAGCAGGGAAATAATGGACCGGCGCAGGAAGAAGCTTTGCTTACAACACCGCCCGCTCCGAAAAAAGTACCGGAATATGTTCAAAAACCTCAACGGATTGCAAAAATAATAGAGTTGGCAAAAGCAGGCAGGTTTACAGAAGCGGCGCAGTATTTCAAAACTTCTATCGAAGAAGATGAAATAATTTGCTATGCTAAAGAACATTGGCCTGAAGCAGAAGCTGAATGGATTGAAAAAAACAAAGATGAACTTAAAGAACTGGTTGAGCAGGAACATATCTGCGGCAAATGTATGTGCTTGAAAAGGTGCAGGACGAACGGCTACAGGCGTGTTGGCTCAATAGATAAATATACAGGCTTTTTGATTTTAAAGATGGAAATTTGCTCGATGAAAAGGATGGCAAAAAATGCAGGCATACAGAATTAATGGATCGCTGGTAAAAGTGGAACGGTGTGCAGCTGAAATGTATATTGTCAGGAATATTCCGGGGGTTTTTGATAATCAGGTTGCTATTGGTGCGATCATCCATAAAGAGTTAGCGCAAAAGTTTTTAGACAGCTACGCCGTGAAAAGCAGTGATAAAACATTGGACATCTTGGATGTTGACTTTGAAGAAAAACTTCCTGAAGGAATACGGTATTGCCGTGGTTGCGTATACTGGAACGGAAAAGGATGTGAAGCAGGTGATAAAGGCGCGTGATGAAGAAAAAAGGATGGCTGTACAGAAACTGGAAGAATATGCTTTGAACCGTGAAGCGCTTAAAGGCCTGCGCAGTAAGCTGAAAAGATTGGCAGACGCCGGTAAACCTGCTGCTGCTTCTGTTGCATCCTATGATGCGGCAGCTACCAGCACAGCACCTTATCATCCTAGCATGATGAATATTGCTGAAGAATGTCAAAGGATACTTTTGAAAATAGCAGACAGGCAGGCTGAAATATTAATTATTGAAGATGCGCTGCAAATAATCAATAAAGGAATAAACTGTGAGCATTACAGCGATATTTTGATAATGCGCCATGTAGACGGCTATAGTATGGAGCGCATCACGGAGAAGCTGGGATACAGTTCAAGGCAGGCTATTTATAACCAGTACAATAAAGCTTTAGCTAAATTTGCTAAGGCTTTAGGATTGTAAGTGCGTTGGAATGGACAAAATGAGGACAGATTTTTGCTTTTACCTGTGGTAATATGGTAGTGATAAGAAATGTAAAAACATATTCGGCACTTGCAATGTTATATTGCAGGTGCTTTTTTATGCGTGAAATGAGGTGACAGCTTGCCAAACAGAATAAAGCGTGAATGCCGTAAGCTTGGCTGTCTTAGCCTGACGGATAATGCAAACGGTTATTGTGATAAGCACCAGCAGGAAAAATTCATGCGCTATGACCGTTATCGTAAAAGTGCTGCGCAGCGTGGCTATAATGCGCGTTGGCAAAGATACAGAAAAATATTTTTGCAGGAACATCCGATTTGTGCAAATTGCCGCAATGCGCCGGCGAGTGTAGTGGATCATATCAAGCCGCATAAAGGCGATTATGATTTATTTTGGGATGAAGCTAATCATCAGGCGTTGTGTAAACGCTGCCATGATATTAAAACTGCTACTGAGGACGGCGGCTTTGGTAATGATATTTTGAAAAAATAAAAAAATATTTTTCTTGAAATTTTTGCTCAGGGTAATCCCTTACGAGGGGTAGGGGGGTGCAATTTCCTGCATCTTTTTACATCATACCGCACCGTACTCGAACTTTTGAAAAGTTCCCCTATCATATATTTTTTTGCAAATATTGATTGAAGGAGGTGATATTTATGCCGACACCGGCTCAAAGTGCTAAGGTTATGCTTTTTAACCGTGGCAATAAAACTGGTAAACATTATACAAAAACAGAAATTGAGAAACGGCAAAACGCAGAAGAAAAAATCAAGCGTGCTGAAGTAGTATTGAAAACACCTGCGTTTTTAAAAGAAAAGTCGTGTGCTGCGGCTTTGAAAATTTGGAAGGAAATTATCAAGGAAGGGAAAGAGATAGAGCTGTTTGACAATGTTGATGCACGCATATTGGCGAACTTCTGCCGCTATCAGGCTTTGTTTGAAGATGAAGCTGTGAAGATATTCCCTGATAAAAAGAAATTAGATATGTATGGTAAGCAGGCTTTAAGCTATGCTGAAAAGCTTGGACTTACGCCAACTGCCCGCGCCCGCCTTGTTGTCAAACGTGCTAATGCTTTAAATGACGATGATGAACAGGATTCAATGATGGCATGACCTGTTATGATGATTTATTTGTGACTGAGCGCTATGCGCGCGAGGTTGTTGACGGACTGCGCCTTGTGTGTAAGCGGGAACGGCAGGCCTGTCAGCGGCATCTTGATGATCTGGAGCGGCAGGGTACAGATAGCTTTCCTTATGTTTTTGATGAAAGCAGGGCAAACAGGATTTTTGACTGGTTTGAAAAATACTGCGTGCACGTGCGCGGTGTGTATTCCGGGCAGCATATCCAGCTGCTGCCTTTTCAGTATTTCGACTTGGGCTGTGTTTTTGGCTGGGTGCATAGAGAAACCGGCGCACGGCGGTTTACTAAAGCTTTTAATTTCCGCGCCCGTGGCAATGTCAAAAGTACTGAAATGTCAGGCGTTGCTTTATACGGCATGTGTGCTGACGCGATATATCCGCCGGGCAAGCCTGAACTGCGGCGCTTTGAAATGGCACCGGAGGTTGAATGCGCGGCAGTGGACAGGGAACAGGCAAGACGTGTTTGGGGTGATGCCTGTTCTATGGGTGAAGCTTCTGCAGAAATCAGTCAGAAGCTTATTATCAAGCGTACGCGGGTAGAGCATAAAACGCGTAAAGGCTGGATGCGGGCTTTGAGCAAACAGACGAAAAACAAAGATTCCGGTGCGCCGTGTATGGTTATAATTGACGAATATCATGCGCATTCGTCCTCCGAGATCGTTGACGTGCTGAAATCCGGCTTCGGCAAACGGCTGCAGTCTTTGCTGTTTATCATTTCTACGGCTGGTAAAGATGCAGAAAACAATCCCTGTAAGGCAGAATATGACCTGTGTTGCAAAATTTTAGATGGCGACACAGATGAGCATATTGATGATTATTTCTGCATGATACGCGAACTGGAGGATGGCGACGATCCTTATGATATCAACGCTTTAGTCAAAGCGAATCCTGTGCTGCAGCATGAAACTGAATACAGCAAGCATTTACTGAAAGAAATCGTAAGCGAGGGACGTGAAGCATTTGTAAGTAACGACCCGAAAAAGCTGCGCGAATATCTGACCAAACGCTGTAATTTGTGGCAGGACAGCAGTGAATTGAAATACATGGATGGCCTGATGCCTAAGTGGAAAACACTGAAGGTGACCCGTGATGAACTATATAAAATTATCAGCGGAAAGCGCTGCATAGTTGGGTATGACCTTTCAAAGCGCATTGATCTGACAGCTGCGACTTTTATTATTCCGCTTGATGAAAAGCGTGTAGCAGTAGTTTCGCATGGCTTTATACCTGAAGAAGCGGTAAAACGACATGAACAGACTGACCGCATAGCCTACAGGGAATATGCCCAGCGTGGCTACTGCACCATAACAGAGGGCGCAGCTGTTGATTATGATGTGATGAAGGTATGGGTAAAGTGCTTTGCTAATGAGCTGGATTTAGATGTTGTGGAACATTGTTTTGATGGCTGGAACGCTTCTTACTTCATGCAGAAGCTGGAAGAAGAAGGGGAAACAGTTATTGAAGTGCGGCAGGGTATTCCGACTTTGAGCGAACCTACCAAAGAATTCAGGCTGAAAGTAGTGGAGAGCAATATTATCCATGAAGGCAATGAGCTGTTTGACTGGTGTTTGCGTAATGCGTATGCCTACACTGACAGCAATGAAAATATCAAATTGAGTAAGAAAAATAAAGATGATACGCAGCGTATTGACTTAGTTGCTGCCGGCATAAATGCTATGGCACGTTTGCCTGCATTTTATGAAGAATACGGCGGCACTGGCGGCAGTTCCGGCGTTCGTTTTTTGTGAGGTGATGTAATGGATAAGGAAGATAAGGCTATTGTCATACTGGTGCTTTTGGGTATGCTGCTTGTCGTGACCGGTATTGCACTGATCAGTATACCGGCTGCTTTAATTGTTGCCGGCGTGCTGTTGGTTGCTGTGGCAGCCAACATTGCCAGGCGAAAAGTAGAACAAACAAAAAAATGAATGGCTGTTTTTATTTTACCTGAAGGGAGGTGAAATAAAAGATGAGTGATACGATACGCAGCCCGGCAGGCCTGCTGGTGGGGGCTTTCAAAAATCTCTTTGCGCCGGGTGCCGCAAAGAGTGCAACTGTAAGCAGCCAGTTTCGCCTTACACCGGGAATGATGCTGAACGGAGTGCAGCTTAATAATGTGACTGCCATGCAGTATAGCGCAGTATGGGCTTGCATCCATGTGCTGGCTGAAACATTTGCCAGTTGTAAATGCTATTTGTATCAGAAGATGCCTGACGGCAGCAGGCGCAGGGCTGTTGAAAATCCGCTGTATGATGTGCTGACATATGTTGCTGCACCGAATATGCCGGCTTATTATCTGCGTGAAACTATGCAGTATCATGTGCTGAGCGGGGGTAATGCCTATGCTGAAAAAGTATTGGACAGCAAGGGAGAAGTTACGCAGCTGAACATGCTGCTACCTATGAATGTGCTGCCGGTACAGGACTATAACACCGGTGAGATTTATTACAATGTCAATGACCGTGGCAAGCTGTATAAGCTACCTGCGGAAAAAATATTGCATATTCCGGGGCTTGGCTATAACGGTGTTATTGGTTATAGTCCGCTGGCAATGGCGCGGCGTGCTATCAGCTTAGGCATGAGCAGTGAAGAACTTGGCAATAAATTTTTTGAAAATGGCGCATTGGCAACTGGTGTTTTGGAAACTGACAAACCTTTGAAAGAAGATGCCTGGCAGCGTTTGAAAGAACAGTTTAAGGCTCGTTATGAAGGCAGTAGTAATGCCGGATCTACGATGATCTTGGAAGGCGGTATGAAATTCAATCGTATTTCTGTAAATCCTGAAGAAGCGCAATTTTTGGAAACACGCAAATATCAAACTGAAGAAATAGCACGCTTCTACCGTGTTCCGCTGCATCTTATTCAGAATTTGGAAAAGTCAACGTATTCCAATATAGAGCAGCAGACGATTGACTTTTATCAGAACACAATGCTGCCGTGGTTTGTGCGCTGGGAACAGTTTATGAACATGCGTTGTTTAACGCGCCAGCAGCGGCAGGAAGGTTATTACTGTGAATTTGATATGCTTTCCATGCTGCGGGGTGATAATCAAAGCCGTGCTAACATGATGCACCTTATGCGGCAGGATGGCATTATCAATGCCGATGAATGGCGTGAGCGCGAGAACATGAATCCGCTTCCTGACGGGCAAGGTAAAACAGTATTTATTAATGGCAATATGCTTCCTGTTGAGGAAGCTGCCAAAAAGAAGGGGGCGAATAAAAAATGAGCATGGAATTGAAAGCCTGCCGTGAAGCGTTGAAAAGTGGTAATAAATCTGCTGCGGATGATCTTCTGTGCGTCAAAGCGTTTTCGATGGAGCAGGTTAAGGCTATCGAAGAAAAAGACGGCCGGATTATCTGCGATTTTATATTATCTAATGGAGCTGTGGACAGAGATTTTGACACCGTAAATCCTGACGGCTGGGAGCTGGAAAACTTCCGCAAAAATCCTGTTGTATTGTGGATGCACGATATGTGGGAGCTGCCTGTGGCGAAGTCTTTGCTGGAGAAAGTGGAGGGCGGAGAACTTATTGGCCGGGCTGAGTTTACCAGTAAGGATGAAAATGATTATGGTTATATGGTTGGGCAAATGTATAAGCTGGGCTTTTTGCACGCGGTCAGCTGCCGTTTCCGTGGTATCGAATGGAAATGGACAGAGGACGTGAACCGGCCTTATGGGATTGACTTTATAAAACAGGAGCTGCTTGAATACAGCTGCGTTACTATTCCGGCTAATCCTGATGCTTTATTGAAAGCAAAAACTGCCGGTGTTGATGTAAGCCCTGCTGTACAGATGGCTGAAAATATTTTAAGTAAGAACAGTTTTGACGCGCTGGCTAAAAGCATTGCTGAACGTGTTTATGCTGTTGTCAGTAAGAAAATGACTGTGGTTGATCTGCATGATGATCGGCTGGCACAGGAAAAAATGAAAGCAATGCAGATGCGTTTGAATTTAAACAAAAATAAAGGGGGACTACACTAATGAACATGCAAGAGTTATTACAAAAACGTGCTAAGGCTATCAAGGCACAGGAGGAAATCATGTCTAAAGCAGCGGGTGGTTTGACTGCTGAAATGGAAAAGAATTTCAACGATCTGCAGCAGGAAATCAACGAATGTGACAGTCAGATTAAAATGCTGGAACAGATGGACGCCAATGCGCAGAAAAGTTATGGCGGCAGTGCCTTTGGAAATAGTGGTCCGGCTGTACATATTGACCCGGTCAAGGATGGGGCTAAAGATAACGGCGGCTTTAAAAGTTTGGGTGAAGTGCTGCACGCTATTAAATATGGCGATAAAAAAGGCCGCTTGGAAAATCTTAAAGCACAAAATACTGCTGATGGCGCAAGCGGTGGTTATTTGATTCCTGAACAATTTTCGGATGAGCTTTTAATGGTTGGGGAAAAACGCAGCCTGATCCGTCCGTTTGCTTTGGTAATCCCGGCAGGAGAATATCCGGACGCACCGATCAATATGCCTGCATTGGATTATACTGCTGGCAATGAAGGCGGTGTGACTGTTAAATGGATCGAAGAAGGTGAGGAGAAGCCTGAAAGCAATGCAAGCTTTAGAAATGTTGAGCTGAAGCCTAAAGAAGTTGCCGGCTTTATTACTGTTACAGATACGTTACTGCGTAATGCGCCTGCTTCGTCTACTATTTTTGGGCAGCTTTTAAGCAATGCTATCGTACGTGCAGAAGACAGAGCTTTTATCAATGGTAATGGAATTGGCAAACCGCTGGGGTTTGCTACTAACGGCAATGGTGGTAAGCTGGTCGTACAAAGGGAAACTGCGGGTAAAGTTACAACTAATGATGTGGCCAATATGATGGCAGCGTTCCCGCCTGAAGATATTCCTGATTCTATTTTTCTTGCCAGCAGCACCATTTTGGCAGATTTGATTAAATTGCAGGACGCTTCCGGCAGATTTGTTTTTGTGCAGGGGGATCTGACTAAGGGTATTCCTACAACATTAATGGGGATGCCTCTTTTCCTGACCGGCATGAACGCTTCTCGTGGTAATACAGGCGACTTGCAGCTGGTCAATCTGAAAAAATATTTGATTAAAGATGGCAGCGGTATTTATATCAGCATGTCTGAACATGTCAAATTTACCAGTAATCAAACGGTTATCAAAGCCTTCCGCAATGTGGATGGCAAGCCGTGGGTAAATGCTCCGTATATGCTTGACAGCGGTGTACAGGTCAGCCCTTATGTATTGCTTGGTGGTACTACTGCGGCAACTACGCCGATCAGTGACTTGACAGCTGTAGCTACCGGCAGCAATGTAAAATTGACTTTTACTGCTGCTAAAAATGCTAATTCCGTTAATATCATGCGCAGTGATGATGGCGTAACTTATCAGCGCATTAATGTGAATGCTGTTTCGGTTGATGCGGCTGAGTACACGGACACTAATTTGGCAAACGGAACTTACGGCTATAAAGTAGTTGTAACCGGTGGCGAGAATGCCGGTGTGTCTAATGCTGCAACTGCTACTGTAACAGGCACAGCTGCTGCAAACAAAACTGCTTCTGCACCTAAAGAATAATCATGCGGTTAAAAGTGATTGTTCCACCTGCAAGTGAGCCGGTAAGCCTTCAGGAGATGTGTGCCTATTTACGGCTTGACTGTGACGAAGAACAATCTTTGATAGGGCAGCTTATAAAAGCTGCCCGTCAATATTGTGAGGATTTTCAGCACAGGGCGTATTTAAGGCAAACGCTGGAATTGGTTGACAAGCCGATAAATAATATTTTAGAACTTCCGCGTAGTGAAAATCTGCAGGAAGTTTTAAGCGTGAGTAATGCAACTTTGAATAATGTTGGATATACCGTTGTTCAGGATTTGTTGGCACGACTTTGTTTTACTGCTGAAAAAAATAATGTGACTGTCAGGTATGTAACTGGCGTAGAAGATGCTGCCGGTGTGGATGAACAGGTAAAGCTTGCAATCAGGATGCTTGTTGCGCACTGGTTTGAAAATCGTACTGCTGTAAGTTTTGGCAATACGATGCCACGTGAAGTTCCTTTGGCGGTGAAAGCATTATTGGAACCGGGGAGGATCATAACATTATGAATCCGGGAATGTTGAAGCACAGGATCGCTTTTTTACAGAAATCCGAAACAGTGCGTGACGAATTGGGCGGTAAGATGCCAGCAATGTATTCTGAAGCTTTTAAACTGTGGGCAGCTAAAAGTGAACGTCCTGTTTCAAGGCGTGAGCTGATGGGCGAACATGCAAATTATGTGCCTGTGTTTTTTACAGTTCGCAGGTGCAGCGGCGCGAAAAGGCCTGATGTAACCATGCGCATTCGGTGTAAAAATCTGATATATGAACTGCTGAATATTTCTGATCTGGATAACGGTTATCTGGAAATTGAAACAAAGCTGGTAAAACCATTATGAGCAGAAGCATGCGCATGTCTGTTGAAGTCGAGGGACTGGACGAAGCCCTGCGGCGCTTGAAAGCGTATGATACAAAGTCAACCGAAAAAATTTCAGAAGCTATCCGGCTTGGCGGACAAAATATTGGTAAAGAAGCACGAAGCCGTGTTCCGCGCAGAAGCGGCAAACTGCGTAAAAGTATACGCACAAGGTTCGACAGTACGGCTATAACATCTACTGTCCGCACTAATGTGCCATACGCGCATCTTGTAGAATTTGGTGCAGCGGCTGCTACAGTAAGGCCACGTAGCAGAGCAAGAAAAGGCGGTAAACCTAAACTGGCTTTGCGGATTGATGGCAGAGGTTTCAGGCGTTTCGTGCATAAAAGCAGTAAGCCGGGAAAAGGTGTAGTCCATATTCCGGCACGGCCTGCGCGACCCTATATGACGCCTGCTTATCAGAGCGGCAAGCCGAGGATCGAAAATGATATAAAAAAAGTGTTAAGGGAGATGCCTAAATGATTAGAAATGTGCCTTTAACAGCTGTGCAGGCCGGTGTATATAAAGCGTTGAGCAGTAATATACGCGGCTATAATGTCTATGACGACAGCACGCCTTTTGAAGATGGAGAACTTGTAGACAGCAGGTATTTGGTTATTGGCGAAACTACAGGTAAGCCGTCAAGTGCTAAGCGTGATTGCCCTGTTTGGGAGGTTACGGTGAATATCAATGCTTTCAGTAATTATCATGGAAAAAAAGAACTGGATGAAATGCTTGACGATATTGTACAGGTTTTGACCGGTTCTGCTGAGCTGGAGCAGATTGAGATTGCCGGTTACTATTTTCATGGTTTGGAGATTGATATGGTGGAAGCCTTCAAGGAAGAATATGAAGATGGGACTGTCTGGCAGCATGGCGTTGTACGTGTCATAGTAAAAGTTGAACAAAAAGAAATGTAGGAGGTAGAAAAGAATGAATGAAATTATCAAAGCAGCTAATTTCCCTATGCAGCCAAACAAAAGTCAAACGCTGGCTGGTAAAAGCCTGCTGTTGTTTTTGAACTATGGTGAAGGCGCTACTGTTGAAAATCCTAAATGGGGTTTAGTCGGCGGACAGCGTAATTCGCCGCTTTCTATGAGTGGGGACGAAATCGACGGCAGTGACAAAGCAAGCGGCGGCTGGGGTGAAAGCCTGCAAGGGACTAAAAGCTGGAGTATTGAGCAGGAAGGCGTTTATAAAGTAAATAATGAAATGCTGGATGCTTTGAAATATGCCTTCGTGAATGATATTGCAGTGCATATCATGCGCCTTGATAAATATGGTAATGCTGTAAAAGGTTTTGCGAATATCACGGAATTCAGTGACGACAATCCGCATGATGATGTTGCTACTGTTACCATGACGCTTAGCGGCATCGGAAAACCTGAATTTGTTACTAATGAGCCTGACCCGCGCAACACAGCAAATGCGATCTCTGACCTTGCTGCTACATCTGAAAGTGCAGGGACAGTGAACCTGACCTTTGCTGCACCTGCTGGTGCTGCTGTTATTTTACAGCAGAGTGAAGATGGAACTGAATTTACAGATACAGATGTAGCGATTGAAAACACTGCGACCAGCGCAGAAGTAAGCGGGGTAAAAGCCGGCAAGGCGTACTTTCGTTTAAAGGTAAATGGCGGCGACAAGAACGGTTATAGCAACATTGCTACTGTGACAGTATCTTGAACGCTGCGGAATAATAAGAAATATCAAAATAATAATTAAAGCAGGGCTTTGAAGGCCCTGCTTTTTCTATACCAAAGGAGCGATGAAAATGAGCTTGGACAGAAGTGTGACGATCAATTTAGGCGGTAAAGAAAGAAAAATCAAGTTTAATGCTTTGGGTGTAAGCCAGCTTGAAAGGATGCTGGATGACCACAATGTTTACAAAATGGTAAACGGCGGCGTTGTAGCTTTAGGCGATTTGGCAAAATGCCTGTATGTCGGCTTGGCTGCGTATGACAAAAAAGTTACTATCCAACAGGTTTATAACTGGATGGATGAGTGGCTGCTGGATAACAGCAGTGAAAGTTTGCAGACACTTGTTATCATTGCCTTGAGCAAAGCGGGTGTTTTTGGGTTTGCCAGGAAGGTGCTGGAATCTGAAAATAATACGCTGGAAATTGAAGCGCCGCCTGATGATGAAGAAGTGGGGAAGTAACAAAAAGCTTTACAGAACTGCTGGATGAACTTTTGCCGTGGTGTTATGGTGAATTGAATTTAAAACCGTGGGAAGTAGAACGGTTGTGCCTTGCAGATATTTTTTTGATGTTGGACGGATGGCAGCGCAGATATGACCATTTGGAAGATATTGTTATCAGCTGGATCACATACCCAAATGTTTGCATAGCTTCAGGTAAAAAGAAGCGTCCGGAACTGAAAAGCTTTTTTGCACACAGGAAAAAGCGTAATTCCTCTAAGGAACAATCTGAAATAGCGCAGGATCTTTTTGAAGAATTTGGCTATGAATAGGAGGTGAAATGATGGCAGAAGTAGCACGTTTACAAGTAGTTATTGGCGCACGGATAAATGAATTTAATAAAGAAATGGGTGCGCTGCAGAAAAACGTTAAACGCACCTTTGCCAGTGATAACTTAGGCATAAATAAAGGCGCGTTAGGTGTTATTGCCGGTGTAGGTGTAGCTTTGGGTGCTTTGGGCCTTGCTTCAGTAAAAGCTGCCGGGCAAATGGAGCAGACACGGATTGCTTTTACTACACTTTTGAAAGATGGTGAGAAGGCAAAAAGCTTTTTAAGTGAACTTGAAAAGTTTGCAGCCAGTACACCATTTGAATTACCGGGCGTTTTGGATGCTTCTAAAAGGCTGCTTGCCTTTGGGTTCAGTGCGGAACAGGTAATTCCGATATTGACTGCTGTAGGTGACAGCGCAGCGGCCTTGGGTATAGGTGAAGAAGGCATCCAGCGTTTGACTTTGGCAATAGGTCAGATGCAGGCCAAAGGTAAGGTCAGTGCGGAAGAAATGCTGCAGCTTGCTGAAGCTGGCGTACCGGCATGGGAAATGCTGGCTAATAAGATTGGCACTGATATACCTACGGCTATGGATAAGGCCAGCAAAGGGCAAATATCTGCGGCAGAAGGTATTCAGGCTGTTATCAGCGGCATGAACAGTAAGTTTGGTGGCATGATGGAACAGCAGGCGCAAACTGTTAATGGTATTATGAGCAACATTCAGGACAGTGTTACTCAAAGCATGGTTGTCATTGGTGATAAAATCATTGAAGCTTTTGACATCAAACCAAAGCTTAAAGGTGCGCAGGATGCATTAGGGGAATTCACTGAAAAAGTAAAAAGTATAGGACTTGCTGATGCTATCCGTGAAATACCGTCAGGTTTTGCTGGTTCAATGGCAGTGATTGCAGGTGCTGCTTTAGGTGTTGCCATACCGGCCATAGTCGCACTTGTTGGTACTATGGGAACGCTTGCCGTCGGCGCAGGGATAATTTCTGCGCCTGTGATTGCATTGGGTGCTGTCGTTGGTGGTGTGGCCTATGCTATGTTTGAAAATTGGGATTGGTTATCAGAACAATGGGATATGCTTTGTAATGCAATGAGCCTTGCTACAGGAAGAATGGGAGCATATATACAGAAAGTTTTGGGCGGTATCATTTATTACGCTGGTGTAGCTTCTTCGGCTATAACAAAGGCTGTAGGCGGGACGCCTGAGATAAGTGCTGAAATGACTGAACACGGTAAAAGTCTTTTAATGGCTTCTGATGTAAAACTTGCCGAAATGGATGCACAGCAAATGATGTTCAGTTATCGCCCGGATATAGAGCCTGTAAAGAATGATAATAAACCGGTGTTTCAAAATGCTGATGTAAACAACTTGGGTATAGGCGGCAACACTGCAGCGGGTATTGGAAAAACTGGCAGTAAAGCGGCTGGTATCGATAAAATAAGCCGTGAAATCGATAGGATCAATGAAAAACTTAATTCTGCTAAAGAGAAAACTTTGGATATGCAACGTGATTTTAATGAATTTGCTGTTGATATTAAAATAAGTGGGCTTAGTGAATTTGAGCAAGTTTATGCAAATATAGCCAAAGAAGGCATTTTGCGTATGAATTCTGTTGATGAATGGAAAAATAAATTTGCGAATGCTACAGCTGAAGCACAGCAGTTATATGAACGTGCCATGAAAACAGGAGATGCTAATGTAATTGCTAATGCGTTGGCAATGCTTGAAGAACGTAAAGCTGCAGAAATTACAGCGGCAGAAGAAGCTAAAAATGCTAAAGCCATTATTGAAAAAGAATATACTGAAGAAATTATGTCACAGGCTACGTTGGCACAAGCCTATAAAGCTGAGCTGGACGAGGCTTCTAAGCAAGGGGATTTGGAGCGATATATTGCTTATTTAGATGAAGAAAAAGCTGCATTCCTCCAAAGTCAGGCAGAAAAACAAGAGGCAATGCAACTTTATCAAGATTGGAGAATGGAGGCGGAAGAAAGCTTTGCATCATTTTCTTTGGAAGCTATTGATACCTTGAAACAGGGATTTGCATCTTCGTTTGCTAATGCAATTACAAATAGTGATAATCTTGGGAAAAGCCTTCAAAATTTGGGTAAACAGATTTTGAATATGTTCATCCAATGGAAGGCGAACCAGTTGATGAGTCAAGGGCTTTTAAAAACAGGAATATTGGAAAATGTCGCTATGCAAGTTGCTGCTGGTAAAACTATTGCTGCTGGTACGCGTGAAGCAGCATTGTATGCCAACATGCTTTCGGGAGGAACTTTGGCACCATTGGCAGCTACATCTATAACAACAGCATTGGGAACTTTGTCTGCTCTTAGTAGTGCCGGAGCTGGTGGGTCTTTTAAAGGGACAGATTTAAGTGGTTATGATTTTGGTGAAAGTGGATTAGGTAAAAAAACATTTCCTTTTGCTGCCGGTGGCGTTGTTACTGCGCCTACTCATGCGCTGATTGGTGAAAAATCTTATCCTGAAGCGGTACTGCCTCTGAGCAGCAGTGTATTGCAAAAGATAACCAGTTTTTTGTTTGATGGCGTGGACTTTGGAGCTACTTCAGGTGATGGTGCTAATGTTGAAATAATTAATTATGGTGATATTAATACCGGTGCTGATTACGATACCTTTATGGAGGACATTCAATATTCTTTGGCTATGGGTGTGCGGGGGTGATAAAGTGACGATCATAAGACGTGAATATTTTCCTGTACGTAAGCAGGTAAAGCCTACAGAACAGCTTATTATCAATGGAACTGCCCTGCCATATGCCTACAGCTTTGACGGTGCTGCTGATATAACTGTGCGTGCTAAAAGCGAAAAGCGCGGTTACAGTCACGGCAGCACTATTTCAGGTGATGGCTTTATTGATGGAAAGAAAATTACTTTAGGCTTTGTCATTGAAGGCAGCACTCCGGCTGAACATGATACGAAACTGAACGATCTGTATCAGCTCATGTATCAGCGTGACTATCAGCTGCATGCTGGATATGATCGTGGATATTACAATATTGCCTGTATGTATAGTACAAAAGAAAAATGGATCAAGGGATTTAAAGGTCGAAAAGGTGAGGTTGATATAACTTTGCTTTTAGCTGATCCATTTAGGTATGCAAACAGTGAGGCTGAAGCAGAATTTAATTATGCTGATTCTGTGAAGGAAGCTGAAATGTTTATATATAGTAGTGGAAGTATAGAAACACCTTTGGAAATAGAATTAATTCCGAAGAATACGATGAATGACATTACTATTACTCATATTGAAAGTGGTTATAGCATGCGCATTACAGATACACTTTTAACTAAACCTGCGACGCTTATTGTAGATACTAAGGCTGGGACTGTCAGGCGCGGTGCATATAATGCGATAAATACTTTCAGTGGGCAGTTCCTAACCGCTCAACCGGGCGAAAATACATATAAGTTTACTGGTGCAGCTGGAACAATAAAAATTCGTTGGCGGGATAGGTGGCTGGCATGAATTTACGTTTTGGCAGTAAACTTTTTGGGCGTTATATTTGGGCAGTGTCTGTCAAAAAAAAGAGCGGGCCGGGACCTGGTCCTGATCCTTCGGATGTAAAATATTTGCCTGACTATGTTCAGGTTATTTTTTATAACAAGGATGGTACTAAAACAGCGATATTTTCAAGAGATACAGAAAATAATCCGTTTAATAAAATCGAATTTGAAAATATAAAAACAGGCTGTGGCAGTGCAACGCTTAATTTCAAACAGTTTCCAAGTTTTGCGGAAATAAGCTACGGACAGCGGATTGATATTTATTTGTTTGCTGATAAGCGGCCGTGGTACAGCGGGCATGTTTTAACGCGTCCTGACAGCGGTGGTACTGGAACAGATTATAAAATAACTTGTTATGGTTATTTTGATAAGCTGGAAAAAGTGCTTATTTTTGGTACTTATGAGAATCAGGAAATCGCAGATATTGTGCGGAATATTTGCAGACAGGTTGAAGCTAAGACTGGTATTGTCTACAACGATAACAAAATATATGACGTCGGCTATGACATAAAGAAAATAGTTTTTGATGGTGTGAGTGCAAAAGAAGCATTGGAACAGCTTTCAGAGTTTGCCACAGATTTTGTTTATGGTGTGGATGAGTATCGGGAATTTTTCTTTAAGCCTCGCGTGGATGAGATCAATGAGGAAGCACGTTTTTGGGTAGGGCCACATATTGACGGATTTGAACCGACACAAAGCATTGATAAGATCGTAAATTACGCGCGTATCAAAGGTGCTGCCATTGACGGTGATGGTGAAAGTTGGCTGGTAACTGTTGAGGACAAGGAAAGTCAAGACTTATACGGTGTATCTGAAGAAGTGTGGACGTTGCCAACTGCTTATACTGCTGATGATGCTGAACGCTGGGGGCAGTCGGAACTTGCAAAATATAAGAATCCTGTTCTTTCTGCAAAGGCTACAGGCGTTAAGTTAAATTACCCTAAGCCGGACGGTGTTTTTTGGGTACGGCGTTTATCTACAGATGGGCAGGCGCTTATAACTGACAAGGAAGGTAAAGGACGTAAGTATCCAATAACAAAGTTAAAATATACAGTCAGTGGTGAAAAAGGTATTGATTTTTCTATGGAGTTGGGAGAACCTCCGTATCCGCCTACAGCAAAGTATTTGCTGGATATTGAGCGTAATGCCCGTAACAATGAACTTTTACAGCAGGCTGCTAATACTCAGCTTGTTAAATGATGTGAGAAGGATGTGATGATATGGCAGCTCCAAGTAATATACGGATAAATCCTTTTATTGGTGATGGCGGGACTACCAACTATGTGGATTTTACAGAAGTTCATATAATTCCGGCTGTTAGTCCGTTTGTGGTGCGACTAAATGAAGTGCCGCAGAAGAAAGATCCTAGCAATATGAAAGTCGTTTATATGAATGAAGCAACAGGTGCGCCGACAACGACAGCTTTGACTGAGGTTGCGGCAACGCCGGGAGCAGGTGAATTCCGACCGGATTATTCGACTAATGCAGCTAGTGATGAAGATTGGAATACCGGCTTGATTGAATTTTCCAGCGCAGATGCAGGTAAAAGCATTCAGGTAAGTTATACCGGAATGGGAACGCTTGCAGGTGTGAAGAATAATCGTTTTCCGTCATGGTGGCTTAATCGTGGCGATGGTAGCGATGGAGATTTTGCACCTGAGAATAATACTACAATAAGCGGGATAAAGAAATATCGCCGAGTTTTTATAAAATCTGGTGTAACAGTTACCGTTGACAGATATGCACGAATACATTGTTTAGGTGCGGTTATTGTTAACGGTAATATAAACGCCGTAGGTATGGGATCTGTGGGAGGAATTGGCGGTTCAGGTAGTGGTATTGGTGACGAAAAAATGGATGGAACGAATGGTCAAGATGGAAACAGTAGTGTAGGTGGTTATGGAGTTGGTGGTTATGGAGGTGGCGGACAAGGCGCCGCGGGGGGAACAATAGAAAGAACTGATGTAATGATTGATTCTTATTTTTGTATCGCAAGAGGCAGCGGTGGAGGAGGTGGTGGTGGCCGAGGCGGAAATGGTGGTAATGGTGGTAATGGTGGTGGTGATATTATAATTATTGCTTCTTCAGTTAAAGTTGGTGGATTGGTGAGCGTGGATGGAATGAAAGGATTCGATGCTACTGGTGAAGGTGGCGGAGGAGGTGGTGGCGGAGGGGGACGTGTTTGTATTGTCGCATATAGTGTTATAGGGGCAGATAGGATAACTGCAGCAGGTGGAGCTGGTGGATCTGGAAATGGTGGCGGCGCCCAAGGCGGAAATGGGATAAGAAATATCGTTGAATTAGGAGCAATATAATGATTTGAATATTTGATATAAATTGAGGTGAATTTAATGCTGACAATAGATGGCAAAAAAATATCTTTATCTAAAGGGGATACTTTTGATGTAACTTTTGCTGTTAATGGATATCGACTGAAAGACGGCGATAGCGTTATATTCAGCATAAAGAATACGGCTAATAGCAGCAATGTTCTTATGAAAAAAATATATACAACATTTATTAATAATAAAGTAAGAGTTCAGATAAGTGCCGAAGAAATGGAGAGTTTAACGATTGGAAGTAAAGTATATGATTTGGTTTGTATTACAGGTGATGTTAAAGTAACACTGAATTATCCAGCGAATTTGGTGATAAAAGAGGTGGTACATAATGAGTGATATTTCAAGAAATGAAATATGCTTAGATGTAGAGTTGGAAGGTGCTATTCCTATGTCTGTTCCTCCAGCAGATGCTTATATTCTATATGTTGAGCGTGCAGAGAATGCTGCTGCCTCAGCAGAAAGCAGTGCGACAGCTGCAGTAGCCAGCGCGTCAGCAGCAAAGACAAGCGAAACTAATGCGG
>UMEO01007599.1_pt1 | contig 58076 bp, 37 predicted proteins | sample 1964781 | NCBI WGS metagenome assembly UMEO01 (sample SAMEA4836023, study PRJEB28245) | human gut metagenome | biome: gut microbiome; material: fecal sample | place: Denmark | collected 2008 | reverse complement strand
GGGGGGGAGCCGCTCGAGGCCGAATGCACGATCCCGGGACTGCCGCTGCAGCGCCTCGACCCCCTCCTGCCGGCCGACCTGCTCCGCCTTGCGGGCACGCTCCACGGCCGCATCCGGATGTACGGAGAGCCCGAAGCCCCGCGCTTCGACGGCGGCATCTCCTTCGCGCAGGCACAGTTCCGCGTTCCGATGGTCGGCACCACCTTCCGTCTGGCCGGCGACACGGTCCGCCTCGACGGACGGCGCGTCACCTTCGACCGCTTCACCCTCCTGGCACCCAACGACCGGCCGTTCACGATCGACGGGACGGTGGACCTCACGGACCTCGCCCGCACGACCGCCGACCTGCAGCTGCGCGCCTCCGACTTCCAGTTCCTCGACGTGGCCCGCAAACAGCGCACGGCAGTCTACGGCACCGGATACCTCGACCTGAACGCCTCGGTGCGCGGCCCGCTCGACGCACTCACCGTGCGCGGCAGGCTTGCGCTGCTCCGCGGCACGGAGCTCACCTACGTGATGCAGGACTCCCCGACCGAAATCCGCAACGAGTCGCAGGATGTCGTGACGTTCGTCTCGTTCCGGGACGAAACGCAGGAGCCCGCTCCCGAAACCGAGGCCGCACCCGTGCGGATCGGGGGCATGGACCTGCAGCTGGAGATCGACATCAACGACGAGGTGAAGGCCGGTGTGGACCTCTCCCCGGACGGCAACAACCGCATCGACCTCCGCGGCGGCGGCGACCTCACCTTCTCGATGAACCCGCTGGGCGACATGGCCCTTTCGGGACGCTACCTGCTCACGGGAGGAAGCGTGCGCTACAACCCGCCCGTCATCGCACAGAAGGTCTTCGCCATCCGCCCGGGCAGCTATGTCGAATGGACGGGCAACCCCGCCGACCCGCACTTCGACATCACGGCCACGGAGACCGTGCGGGCCAGCGTATCGACCGACGGCGGAGAGTCGCGGCCGGTGAATTTCGACATCTCGGTACAGGTCCGCAACTCGCTCGAGGACCTGGCGGTTTCGTTCGGGCTCTCGGCGCCCGAGGACCTCACGATGCAGAACCAGCTGCAGTCGCTCACCGACGAGCAACGCGCCCAACAGGCCATGAACCTGCTGATCTACAACACCTACACCGGCCCCGGCACCACAGCCAAGGCCAATGCGGAGAACCCGCTCAACGCCTTCGTACAGAAGGAGCTGAACCAGTGGGCGCAAAACTCGCTCAAGGGCGTGGACCTGAGTTTCGGCATCGACTCCTACGACGAGACCGACCCGAACGGCGCCCGCACCGACTATTCGTACCGCCTTTCGAAGAACCTCTTCGGCAACCGGTTCCGGGTGATCATCGGCGGCAAGTTCAGCACCGACACCGACCCGACCGAGAACCTCAAGGAGAACATGATCGACGACATCTCGCTGGAGTACGTCCTCACCCGGCGCGGGAACATGTTCCTCCGCCTGTTCCGCCACACGGGCTACGAGAGTATCCTCGAAGGCGAGATCACCGAGACCGGCGTGGGCTTCATCATCCGCAAGAAGATGGCCCGCCTGCTCGACCTCTTCCGGTCGGCCGACCGTACCGGGAAAAAACGCAACCGCCATGAATCCGACACGCACTGACATACGCCGCACGCTCGTGCTCTGCGCACTCCTCCTCTGCGCGGCCTGCTCCACGACCCGGCGGCTCGGCGAAGGCGAGGTACTCTACACCGGGGTCCGGAAGATCCGCATCGAGCCCGACTCGGGGGTCACGCTCACCGATGCCGCAGCCTCGGCAGCCCGGCAGCCCCTCTCGGTCGCCCCGAACAACCCGCTCTACAGCCCCTTCGTGCGCACCCCGCTGCCCATCGGGCTGTGGGCCTACAACTACCTCTACACACCCAGGGAGCGGGGCTTCAAATACTGGTTCTACAAGCGGCTGGCCAAGGAGCCCGTGCTCATCTCGAAGGTCCGCCCCGACCTGCGCACCCAGGTCGCCGAACAGGCGCTCGCCAACCACGGCTACTTCGGCTCCGAAGTCTCGAACGAGCTCCGTTACCGCAAGCGGGGGCTCAAGGCCAAAGTGGACTACACGCTGCGCATCGCCCCTCCCTACCGCTACGGCACGATCGAATACCCGCCCGCTACGGGGAGCCTCGCCCCGCTGATCGACAGCCTGCGGGCCACCTCCCCGCTCCGCACCGGAGCACAGTACAACCTCGACTCGCTCACCGGGGAGCGCAACCGCATCGCCGGCATCCTCCGCAACCGGGGCTACTACTATTTCCGGCCGCAATACCTCGAGTTCCTGGCCGACACGACCGTGGGCGGACGCCGGGCCGACATCCGCCTGCAGCTGAAGTCTTCCACCCCGCCCGAGGTGCTGCGCCCCTACCGCACGGGGAGCGTGACGGTACGGCTGACAAACGTCTCGCCGGGCCCGACGGACACGCTCCGCCTGCAGCGCGCCACGGTCATCACGCAGCGCCCGATGAAGATCCGCCCGCGCCTGCTCGCACGCGCCCTGTCGCTCGAACCCGGGCAGCCCTTCACGGTCGATGCGCAGAACCGCACCCTCACGGAGCTGAACAAGCTCGGCGTGTTCCGCTCGGTGACGCTCAACGTGCCGCCGGCCGATTCGCTCGCGGGCAGCGACTCGCTCGACATAGAGATCGACGCCCGCCTCGACCTGCCGATCGCCGCCGATCTCGAGACCGACGTCGTCTCCAAGTCGAACAGCTTCCTCGGGCCCGGCATCGCCTTCAAGGTGAGCCACAACAACCTCTTCCGCGGCGGCGAGGTGCTGGCCCTGAAACTCAACGGGTCCTACGAATGGCAGACGGGAAACAAGCAGTCGGGCGGACGCGACTCGCGGCTCAACTCCTACGAACTGGGACTCAACGCCACGCTCGACCTGCCGCGACTCCTATGGCCGGGAGCGGCAAGGCGACATGCACGGGCCACGCATACGGAGGGGCGCACCTCGTTCCAGCTGGGGCTCGACCTGATGAACCGCCCCGACTACTTCCGGATGATCTCCTTCGGCGGATCGGCCGGCTACACCTTCCGCACCTCGGCCTACAGCCACCACGCGCTGACGCTGCTGAAGCTGACCTACAACAAGCTGCTCCACACGACGGAATCCTTCGACCAAACGCTGGACGCCAACCCGACGATCGCCATGAGTTTCCGCGACCAGTTCATCCCCTCGCTCGGCTACACCTACACCTTCGACCGGCTCTACGGGCAGACGGGCAACCGCCGGCTCTTCTGGCAGAACAGCCTCACGTCGGCCGGCAACCTGCTCTCGGGAATTCTCGCCCTGTGCGGCGAACACCACCCGCAGGAGCTCTTCGGCAACCGCTACTCGCAATTTCTCAAGGAGGTGAGCGACCTGCGCTTCTACCACCGGCTCGGGCAGGGCAACACGTGGCTGGCCACCCGGCTCCTCATCGGCGTGGGCTATGCTTACGGCAACTCCGAGGTGATGCCCTACAGCGAACAGTTCTACATCGGCGGAGCCAACAGCATCCGGGCCTTCACCGTGCGCTCGATCGGACCGGGCAGCTACCGTCCCCCGACCGACGACCGCAACGGATACCTCGACCAGACGGGCGATTTCAAGCTCGAGGCCAACGTCGAGCTGCGCTTCGGCATCCTGGGGAGGCTCAACGGCGCCCTGTTCCTCGACGCCGGAAATGTCTGGCTGCTCCGGGCAGACCCGGAACGACCCGGGGCCGAACTCAAGTGGAAGGGATTTTTCAACGAGATTGCTCTGGGAACCGGATTCGGCCTCCGCTACGACATCAGCTACCTGGTCCTCCGCGCCGACCTGGGCATCGGGCTCCACACCCCCTACCCGAACCCCGACCGCAGGGGATACTACAACCTTTCAAGTTTCAAGGATGGACTCGGCTTCCACCTGGCCATCGGCTACCCCTTCTGACCCGGGCCGGGAGCGAAACGGACGAAGGGCTAACGCCACCGCTTGGCGCGGAAGATGAAGTAGGCCGCCACGCCGACCACAAGCATCACGCCCCACGCCGCGGCATAGCCGTAGCGCCAGTGCAGTTCGGGCATCCGCTCGAAGTTCATGCCCCACACCCCGACGAGGAAGGTCAGCGGGATGAAGATCGTCGAGACGATCGTCAGCCGCTTCATGATGTCGTTCATGCGCAGGTCGTTGTTCGAGATGTAGAGGTCCATGAGCGACGAGAGGGTCTCACGGCACCCCTCGACCAGCTGCACGGCGTTCTGCAGGTGGTCGCTGACGTCGTTGAAGAAGGGGCGGCTCGCCTTGCGGACAAGCCCCGAATCGGAGCGCAACAGCCGCTGGAACTGTTCGCGCAGCGGCATGACCGTACGCTTGAGCTCCATGTAGCGGCGGCGCTGCATCTGGAGCTGGATGCCGATGTCGCGTTCATTGCGGGCGGCCAGCAGCTCCGACTCGAGATCGTCGAGTTCGTCGCCGATGGACATGGCCAGCGAAACGTAGTTCGAGATCACGCCGTTCATCAGCACCAGGAAGAGGTAGTCGGCCGTACGCATGCGGATGCGCAGCACGTTGTCGCGCAGCGCCCGGGCCACATCGTCGAAGAAGCCCGAATCGCCCTCGACAAAACTCAGCACGAAATGCTCGCCCTGCATGAGCCGCACCTGCACGGCACTGTCCGACTGGAAAATCCGGCCGACCATGAAATTGAACCCGTCGTGCTCCTCGACCTTGCTCGGGTGGTCGGCGTTCAGGATGTCCTGGATGGTCAGGAAATCGGCCCCGAAGTGGGTGCAGACCGCCTCGATACAGGCGGCATCCTTGAGTCCGTGGATGCGCAGCCAGATCTTCTCGTCTGCCCCGACCGCAACGGCCTCGGGCGTAAAGGCATCGAGCAGCGTCTCCTCGAACGTTCCCGCCGAATAGCGGATCAGGTGGATGTGCGTCTTGGTCCTACTGTCACCGTTGTAGGCCAACTGTTCGGTAAGCAGGTTATTTTTCATGGCATGTTGTCCGACATTCGGCCGGACATCTGCAAAAATAGTGAAATCCCGCCCGAAAAGATGCGGCGGAAGAGGCTTTTTGCCCGAAATTTGCCTGTCCTGGATCAAAACGACACACACGATGAAACGCCTGTTCCGCTACCTGGGCCCCGTCCTGCTCTGCTTCGCCGTCGGCTTCTCGGCCAGCCTCTTCCAGGCGCGCGCCATCGCCGAATGGTACCCTGCACTGGTCAAGCCCCCGCTGACGCCCCCCGCCATCGCTTTTCCCATCGCTTGGAGCATCATCTATCTCTGCATAGGTATCGCGCTCGGCGTGGCGCTCGACCGGCAGCGCCGCGAGCTGATCCTCCCGTGGGCCGTCCAGCTGGCGCTCAACTTCCTGTGGAGCATTCTCTTCTTCACGCTGCGCTGTCCGCCGGCAGGACTTGTCGGACTGCTGCTGCTCGACGCCGCGGTGATTCTTTTCACCTGTCTGGCCGCCCGCTCCTGCCGTCCTGCAGCCTGGCTCTTCGCCCCCTACCTCGCCTGGCTGGCCGTGGCCACCTACCTGAATCTGGCGATCTGGCTGCTCAACGCCTAACAAAAGAGGCGGACCCGGACATCTTCCGACGTCCGGGTCCGGCATTCACACCCCGTAGATGTATTCGACCGGGGATTTCTTGAAGCGCAGGATCCGCGTATCCTTCGTCCCCGCCCCGTTCTTCTGGAGGTAAAGCGCATTCATCGCTCCGGAGAAGTACCACCCCGCCCCTTCGGGCGAGCAGACCGCAAAGAGGATGTTGTTGTAATGGCCCGAATGCTTGATTCCGTCGGCGTTCCACTGCGCACCGGGCCCGTACCACACGACCGGTTCGCAGTCGGGGAAATCCGGGCTCCACATCCGCGCATACAACACGTCGGCCATCTGCACGCTGCCCACCGCAACATCGTTGCGCCGCCGCTGCTCGCGCCGCACGAGCGAATGGCCCTCCCAGGGAGAGCGCAGCGTATGCGACCCGGACCACATCATCCAGACATAATCCGTCGCATCGAACATGCGGTTGAACTCCTCCATTGTCGGAAGTTCGTAGCCGTCGGGAGAGAGGGCATCGGCCGGAAGTTTGTTGATATGGACGGAGGAGGAGGCGGAGAAGCCCTCCATCACCAGTTTTCCCCCGTCATCGACCACCTGCATGCCGATGCCGCTGTCTCCTTGATAGGCCCAGCCCCACAGGTCGCGGAACTCTTCGGGCGAGCAGTCGCGCAGGTAGTCGAAGAGACTCTGCCCCGCTTCGACGGCCGGATCGGCCGACGAGAGGATCTGATCCTCGAACTGCCGCGAATTACCCCGCGCATTGTACTTGCACCACCACACTCCGTAAAACCACGTGACGGGCAGTCCGTAGTTGCGGCGCGAAATGCGGTACTCCTCACGGACCGAAGCATCCGTCCGGTCGGTAACGACCAGCGTCGCCGCCTGCAGGCGGCCGTCGGCCCGGGGATCGTTCGGGCGCCAGCCGCCCAACACGCGCACCACCTGCGGGTCGTCGTCGGCCGGCAGGAGCTTCACCCACGGGTCCTCATCCTCGCCGAACTCCACCTGAAGGCATCTTCCCTCGGGCAGCGTGAAGCGGCCCAGTTCGTTGTCCACATAGCGGCCGAAGTCGAAGGCATAGCTTTCGGCATCGAACGAGATGGCGCCCTCGAGCCGGACCGGATTGGGCTCAAGATGCAGCACGATCCGGTCCTCGGGATAGGACTCCGAGAGGCCCTTGCGGCGGAACTGCAGCACCACCTCGTCGGCCTCCATCCCCGGAGCGTAGAGCGACTTGCGGATCCTGAAGCGGTTGAGACCCGCCAACCCCTGCGCCGCATCGGCCTCACGCTCGACCGTCAGCGGATAGCCCGCCACGGGAAGCAGCTCGAGTTCGTCGCCGCAGTCAAGCGCCAGCAACAGATCGGTCCGCCCGCAGGGCAGCGTCACCCGGTCGCCCGCTTCGGAGACCGAGACCCCTGCCGGCAGTTCCGAGGCCGCGGCATCCACGCGGATCCGCCCGTCGAAGTCGGGGTGCAGCCCGACCTCGCCGCCCTCCTCCCAGGGTTCGACCGTCAGCCGGACCTCCTGGTCGGCCACACCCTTGAGCAGCGTCACCACGTAAATCCGGTTGCGGAGGATCCGCCCGGGGAGTTCCGCCTCGATTTCGCACCGTTTGCCATTGACAACCGCCTCGGCCCGCAGGATCGCCCCTTCACCGCTCTGTTCATAGATCCGGGCCACATCGGGCGTATCCTCCGTGCAGGGAGTGTCGAGCAGGAACGACACCTCGCCCCGCTGGGTCGGCGCAAACGCCTCGTCACCGAAAAGCGGCGTGTGCAGAGCCGCACCGTCGAGCGTAAGCCGCTCGACAGAGGCCGTTCCCACCACACGGATGTGCAGGTCGAGACGCGCCGTACCGCGCGTCAGCACCACTTCGGGCGCCGCAGCACCGGTCAGGTCGCCATGTCCCGAGAAGAAGCGGAGCGGAAGTCCCTCCGCCGTACCGGCCGTCAGGGCGAGCCACTCCCGCTCGGTCGTACCCGCCTGGCAGAGAGCCTCGAGGTCGGGCATCGCAGCATCGCCCGAAAGAACATAGAGCCGGTCCCCGGTCGTCCGGTCGAGCCGGAACCCGACACCCGCCTGCGCATCGTCCGCAGCGTCATAGACCGCCGTCATCCGCCCCTGCTCGAACAGACAGGCCCGCAGGCGTCCGGCCGCATCGTCGCCGGCCACCGGGCCTCCCTCCGACTCGTAGTCGGCCGTTCGTACCGCGACGAACAGCGGCCCGCTTCCCGAACCGTCGCCACCGGAACCCGCACCGGGGCCCGCATCCGGCTCCGGGCCACCCTCCGAGCAGCCCGGCGCCACAACTCCTGCGGCGGCAAAGGCCGCCAGCAGCATCCATATCTTTCGTTTCATCGTCATCGTTCTCTTCCGTTTTTCTCTCAATCGTACATATACTCCACCGGCGTCTTCACACACCGGATCATCCGGGTCTTGGTCGAATTCTGCCCCACGAACTTCAGCCAGTTCTGTCCCGGGCGGTCCGCCTGCGCATACCCCTCCAGGACCCAGGTGTTCGCACCGTCGCCGGCCGTTGCCAGCAGCAACATCATCGGCGAGATGTTGCCCGCCGTCGTATTCCACTGATGACCCAGGCCGCAAAGCACCCAGCACGCCCCTCCCGAGCGGAACTCATAGAGAGCCATCGTGCCGTAGCGTTGCCCGAGCAGTGTCGCCTCCCGCTCGAGGATACGCACCGTGAGCTCGTCGCCCGCCATGTTGCGGTAGCTCCGCGTCCCGACGCCGCCGAGATTGTAGTTGCGGCTGCCGGCAAAAAAGGCATAGTCGTCGTAACCCGGAATCCGGTAGCCGTCGGGAGCCATGGCAGCCGGGTCGATCGACCCGAAGTTCTGCGCCGCCGACTGCATTCCCTCGTAGTAGAAGGAGGCGCCGTCGTGCCGCAGCGGAAGCCCCTCCGGATTGCCCGCCTGGTACTGGTCGCCCAGCAGACGCAGCAGCTCCCCCTCGTCGCACGAGGCCAGGTAGTCGGCCAGTGCATCCGCATCCGCCGGATCGGCGCCGATCGGGATCTGGTCGGCGAACTCCTTCACGTTGCCGCGCAGGTTGTATTTGCACCACCACACGCCCCCGATCTCCACGACCGGAAGGCCCCAGTTGCGCCGCCGCACGGCATAACGCTCGACGTCCGAGCCGTCGGCCTGCGAGATGACGATGCGCCCCTCCTGCACGCGGCCGTCGGCCTTTGGATCGTTGGGCTTCCAGCCGGCCAGGATCCGCAGCGACCGTCCCTCACCGTCCAATTTGAGCCACGGGTCCTCGTCCGCGTCGAACTCCACCTGGGCCACCTTGCCCTCGGGGAGCGTCAGACGCCCCAGCTCGCCATCTACATAGCGGCCGAAGTCACAGTTCCCCTCCCCGTCGAGCACGATTCCGCCGGACAGTTGCACGGGATTGGGTTCGAAGAGGAGCGCGATCCGCCCCAGGCGGACACCGTCCCGGACGATATTCAGATAGAGGTATGCTCGGGATTCGCCCGGCAGACGCCGCCCGGCCGACACAGCCACCGTCGCTACCGGCTCAAACGACCGTGCCGCCGGTTCGACGGAGGCGGTCACACCGCGCACGAGGCCCTCAATCTCGACCTCCGTGCCTGCCTCGGCACGGACCGCGAGGCGGAACTCTCCGCCCCGGGAATCCACCCGCACCGAATCCTGCGCGGCATTCAGCGTCACCCCCTCGGGAAGCGACGAGGCCGCAGGGTCGATCAGCCCGCCGGGAGCGGGGGTCGTTCCGACCGAGGCCCCCTCCTCCCACGTTCCTCCGGAAACCGACACGGAGGCATCGGCTCCGGCGCCATGGACCCGCAGCACATAGATCCGGTTGCGCACGAGGTCAGCGGGAAAGGCAGCCGTCATGCGGTGCAGTCCCCCGCCGAAGGCGACGACCACCTCGGCCGTCATTCCGCCGGAAGGCTGTTCACAGAGGTAGAGCAGCGTCCGGCGGCTGTTCATGAACTCCCCTTCGCCGTATTCCCCTCGGAATTCGGTCTCCCCGGCATCAGCCGGCACGGCCGGATACTCCTGTGCGAAGAGATAACCGCGGTCGGCGATCGGCCGGATCGACACACTGCGCACCTCGACGCCGCGCTCCTCCGAGACGAGGTCCACGCGCGCCACGCTGCGCGTCATGCGGACCGTCGCGGCACGGCCCGACTCAGCCGGAAGCTCCATGCGTCCGGTCATCAACACCCGGTCGGAAACCATCGCGCCGACCGGCGCCCCAAGTGCGAGAAACTCCGCAAGGGTCGAACCGCCCGGACGCAAGGCATCGAACAGCCCCTCCGGAGCGTTGGCCACGAAGTGCAGTTCACCCTCGAGGGCTGTGGGATAGAACGTATGGAGCCCTTCGGAGGGCGACTCGCCCTCGAGAATCTCGTGCAGGGTTCCCTGCACGAAGCGGAAGCCCGTCACGCGGCCAATCGCCGCATCGTCCGCCTCTGCCGTCCGGACAGGCAGCGCCCCCTCGGCCTCGAAACGGACCGACAGCACCGGCCCCGCGCCCGGCATCGGGGCGGCATCCTCCGGCGATTCGCTGCATGCCGGATGCAGGAGCACGGCGAAAGCGGCCGCACCCAGATATTTTCCTATTTTCATCATCATCGTATCGTTGGCTTGTACTTAATATCGGTTCGGGTTCTGTGCGCTGTCGAGGTACGACGGCGAATCGATCGGCATCTCGCCGATGTGCTCGACATAGAAACGGTTCATCAACTCCTGCGCCCAGGGCCCGTAGGTGAACGAGCTGCTGTGGTTGTAACCCATCACGTGTCCCAGCTCGTGGAACATGATCTCGCACGAATAGGTGTTGAAATAGTGCTGGAACCAGGCCTGCTGGTAGGCCCCGAAGGCCGAACCGCCTCCGAGTCCGATCACGCCGTTGCCCGGGTAGACCAGTCCGACCCGCAGCGTCCGCGGCTGACGCATCTGACGGAGGACCGTCTCCACCGTGACCTTGTCCTCCGGGCCTCCGTTGCCGTAGAGACGGTCGGCATTCGCGCGCAGGATCTGCTCATGTTCGGGCATGTCGATCATGTAGGTGAAGTTCAGGAACAGGGCCACCACCTCGCGGCAATGGACCGGGCGGATTCCCATCCAGTTGCCGACCGGCCCGCCGTCGGCCCGTTCGGGATCGCCCCCGTAGAGGTCGAACCCGATGGTCCATCCGTGCTCGATGGCCTCGAGCTTCGTCCAGAACGGATCGTCGGACTCCAGGCGGAACTCCGCATCGGCCCATTCGGACGCCGGCACGGGATCGACCTCGACGATCCGCCCCGACTCCGTGCGACAAAAGGTCTTGCGCGTAGACATCGGCAGTTCGCCGTAGAAGTCCGCGAAGGGCGGGACCCGGTCGAAATAGGCCAGATCGAAGAACTCGCTGCCGACCGAGGGGATGCGGGCCCGAATCAGGAGGCCGGTCACCTCACGCGGCGAATAGAAGCGGACGTGGAGACGCCCGTCGTCGGTCACGGAGACCTGCAGCGGCGCCGCGGTATTGAAGGTCCGCTGTGCGGCATCGGTGTAGACCTCCTTCGGCTCGTCGTCCTGCAAGATACGCTCCAGACCGAAGCGCTCGAAGGTCCGTTCGGTGACGAATGCCGTGGCCGACTCGTCGTCGGGATGCACGGCCGTCGTCCTCACCCGTCCGATGTGGTTGGGGGCTACCTCCCCGAGCGTGAAGCCGTAGGCACGCCGGACGGTGTGTCCGCGGTAGTTGCGCGTTGTCAGCTCAACCTCGCCGTGAAGCGGCTCATCCTCGGCCGTCGGCGGAAAGAGCCAGGTTGTCGCCTCGTCCAGGTCCAGTTCGATGTCGGGGCTGTCGCCCGTACCCGCGAAGAGACCGCCGCCCGTCAGGCCGGTACGGAAACGCGGTGCCAGGAGCGTGACGCGCCGGGTCTGCAGCGCCGTCTCGACATAGGGATTGTTGAAGGCGAACGAAAAGTCGGTCCGCCCGATGATCCGGTGCTGTATGACCTCCTCCTCGACGACGGCCTCGAGCTCCGTACCAGAAGGGCCCTTGCGCGCCACCACCGAGAAGGGGGTACGCGAATGGAAATACTCGGCCCCGAGCGGCCGCTGCAGGTCGGCGGGGAAGCTCAGCCATTCGTCCTCCTCGCTGCGGATCGTACGGATCGTCACGCCGTCGGCCTCCGCATCGCCCCGGACTCCCAGCACCAGCAGGCGGTAGTCGCCCTCGCGGAGCCCTTCGATCCGCACCTCGGAAGCCGCCGGATCGTACAGGCACTTGACTCCGCCGACGGCCGAGCCGGAGCCGTCCACCACACAAAATTCCACACGGTCGTATTCAGCCTCCTGCCGAAGGTCCGAACGGACATTCCCGTCCTCATAGCCCGCACAACTCATGCGGAAGGAGACACCCTCCGCTGCCGGACGGGGCAGGCCGTCGGCCGGATCGTCGGCCTGGCAGGCGGTCAGGAGCACCGCACTCAACCATAAAAATCGCTTTATTCCACTCATCTGTCTCATGTATTTCGTATATTTGCAGTCAGGCTGCGCGGCGTCCGATCGGCCCGACCGACGCACCCCGTCCAAAATCCGGCGCAAAATTAGAGGCACGATACGGATCTTGGCGTAACATTTGTTACGGACCGGCACAACAATCGACAGATCAAAATCATATGGAATGTGAATTTTACGACATGCCCCTGTTTCGGGGTTGCGACCGCACGCTTGTCGATCCGATTCTCGAGAAATCGCCCTCGCGTATCGCCAACTACCGCAAAGGCGAATTCATCGCCATGCAGAACAGCGTCTGCCGTTCGCTGCTGCTGCTGTGCGAGGGGAGCGTCCGCGTGCAGATGACCAACGAAGAGGGGCGCGAATTCACGCTCGATACCCTGGCGGCTCCCGACGTGCTGGCCTCGGCATTCCTCTTCGCCACGGAGAACACCTTCCCGGTATCGGTCATCGCCAACACGGAGTGCCGGCTGTGGATCGTCAGCCGGGAGAGTCTGCTTGCCCTGATTGAAAGCGATACGGCCGTACTGCGCAACTTCCTCTCCATTCTCTCGGACCACAGCCGTTTCCTGACCAGCCGCGTGCAGCAGTTCGCCCTGCAGACCCTCTCGTCGCGGCTGATCGGCTATCTGGAGAAAAACCCGGCCGTACAGAACCTTCAGGAGACGGCCTTCATCCTCGGCGTCACACGCCCCTCCCTGTCACGGACAATCGCCCAACTGGTCCGCCAGGGAGTCCTGCGCAAAAGCGAGGAGGGATACGTTCTCGTCTGAGGCTGCCGGGCAACAGCTGCAGCCATTTTTGCGGGAGTTCTTGGCAAAGAGCACCGAATCGCCTATCTTTGCAGCGGTAAAACCCAACCGCGGAAGATGGAATCGATCTGTATCATCAAGGAGATATACAAAACACTCTACCAATTCGAAAAGGCGTTCGCCGAGGCACACGACATCACCATCAACGAGGCCATGCTGCTCTGCTGCCTGAAGAGCGGGGAGGCCAAGTCGGCCGGTTCGATCTGCGAATACATCGGATTGTCCAACTCGCGGGTCTCGAAGGTCATCACGGCCGTCGAGAACAAAGGCTACATCCGCCGCGACATCAACCGCGACGACAAACGGCAGATGTTCTTCTCGCTGACCGACGAAGGGATGGAAAAAGCCCTGTCGATGCAGCACGCCGGACTGCACCTCACCGAACTGTTCAACCGGCTCAGGGTCCTGACGCAGGAGCAGTGACAGAGACCGCCTGAGGCCATTGTCCGGCTGCAGCGCTCAAATCAAGCCACAAACCGCCAGACACGAAAAAAAGAGGAGAACTTGAAAGTTCTCCTCTTTTCGTTGGAGCGGAAAACGGGACTCGGACCCGCGACCTCAACCTTGGCAAGGTTGCGCTCTACCAACTGAGCTATTTCCGCATTGCTCGATTGCGAGTGCAAAGGTAGGCAAAAAATCCGAATCTCCAAATTTTTGCCGCCATTTCCTCACAAAAACCGCAATATGGAAAACGAAAACTCCCGGACACATGTCCGGGAGTTCCTGATTATCGGTCGGTTGCCCCAACGCGGGCAATCTGCTTATTAGCGAACCTTGAATCCTTCGTCGGCGCGAACCGGGATCGGCAGCGATGCATAGTAGCCGCTTTCGAGCTTGTCGCGTACCGACTTGAAGGCCTCGAGCGTGTAGTTCACATCCTCGAGCGTGTGGGCGGCCGTCGGGATGACGCGCAGGATGATCTCGCCCTTCGGGATCACGGGATAGACCACGATCGAGCAGAAGACTCCGTGGTTCTCGCGCAGGTCCACGATCAGGTTCGTGGCCTCCGGAATACCGCCCTTCATGAAGACGGGGGTCACGGGCGAGTTGGTCACGCCGATGTTGAACCCGTTCTCCTTCAGGCCGCTCTGCAGCGCACGGACGATCGTCCAGAGTTTCTGCTGGTATTCGGGGTGGTTGCGGATCAGCTCCAGACGCTTCAGTGCGCCGATGACCATGGGCATGGGCAGCGACTTGGCGTAGAGCTGCGAACGCATATTGTAGCGCAGCAGGTTGATCAGCCAGCGGGGACCGCTGACGAAGGCGCCGATGCCGGCCATCGACTTGGCGAAGGTGTTGAAGAGCACGTCCACGCCGTCCACGACACCGAAATGCGAAGCCGTACCGCGGCCGCCCTCACCCATCGTGCCGAAGCCGTGGGCGTCGTCCACCAGGAGGCGGAACTTGAAATCCTTCTTCAGGGCCACGATCTCGTCGAGCTTGCCCAGGTCGCCCTTCATGCCGAAGACGCCCTCGGTAATCACGAGCACGCCGCCGTTCTGCTCCTCGGCCAGCTCGGTGGCATGCTTGAGCTGCAGGCGCAGCGACTCCATGTCGTTGTGGCCGTAAACGAAACGCTTGCCCTTGTGCAGGCGCAGGCCGTCGATGATGCAGGCGTGGGCCTCGGCATCGTAGACCACCACGTCACGCGGGGTCAGCAGGCAGTCGATGATCGAGAGCATGCCCTGGTAGCCGAAGTTGAGCAGGAAGGCATCCTCCTTGCCGACAAACTCGGCCAGTTCACGCTCCAGCTGCTCGTGGTACTTGGTCTGACCGCTCATCATGCGGGCTCCCATCGGGGCGGCCATGCCGAACTGGGCGGCACCCTCGGCATCGGCCTTGCGCACCTCGGGATGGTTGGCCAGTCCGAGGTAGTTGTTCAGACTCCAGTTCAGCATCATCTTGCCCCGGAATTTCATGTGGGGGCCGATCTCGCCCTCCAGCTTCGGAAATGCGAAATATCCGTGCGCATACGACATGTACTGACCGATGGGTCCGCCGGCGTTCTTCTCGAGCCGGTCAAAAATATCAACCATATTTATTTGAATTTTATGTGTTTAGCCTCTCTGTGCCGGACCCGGACGGTCCGAATTTGCAAGTAAGCCGATTTAAACGACCAAAATTAGCCGTTTTTTACTCCGCACCGATACGCATAAATGCGTATTTTTCCCTCAGGAACGGACGACAACGAAAAGCCTCCGGACAAAACCCATCCTGCTCTGCGACACCGGAATCCGCGACAAATCACATTCGTGTCACGGATGTAACATCCGTTATCGATTCCGATACGAGCGTTACACACCCAAACGAGCGGCCCGGCTAATTTTGTTACCGAAACCTAAGACACCAACCTTCATGAGACTTGTTTGCCTGTCGGCGGCATGTGCCGCCCTGTTCTGTCTGACGGCCTGCAACCACGGCCACAGATCCTACAAATCGGAGATCGTCACGCTCGAAACCCTGCTCGACGAGATGACGGACTACACGTCCGCCGCAGAATTCCCCGAATACTCCCTCCGCCAGACCAGCAGCTACGACCGCCGTTCGGTATCCCCCGACCAACCCGGATGGTTCGCCAACAACGACGGAAGCGGCTACGAACGGATCGAAACAATCAACGGCCACCGCGAAAAGGTGTTGTTCGAGGCCGAAGGGCCCGGTGTGGTGACCCGTATCTGGATGACCACCTCGGACAAACGCGGCACGCTCCGTTTCTATTTCGACGGAGAATCCGCCCCACGCTTCACCATTCCCGCCTACGACCTGTCACAGGCTCCCTTCTTCGTCGGGGAGGCGCTGTCGCTGCGCCATACCAATTACGAGACACGGCCGGAAGGCCGCGGCGGAAACACCTTCATGCTGCCGCTGCCCTACGCCTCGCACTGCCGCATCACGTTCGAGGAGCCCGACTGGGAGCGGTTCGTTCCCCGTTACTACCAGATCAACTACCGGACTTATGCGCCGGGGACCCGCATCAAAAGTTTCGAGGTATCGGACACGGAACGGCTCCGTTTTCGGCTGGAGGAGCTTTCGGCAAAATTGCTCCGCCCGCAGGCATACGAAGGCGGCGAACAGCACCGGGTCCGCATGCGGCTGGCCCCCGGCAAAAAACAGACGCTCTCCCTCGACGGCGAGGATCGCGCCATCTACACCCTCCGCTTCGAGGTTGCCGCCCCGGGAGCGGGAAGCGATTACGCACGGCTGATGCGCGGGCTGACCCTGAGCATGGATTTCGACGGGATGAACACCGTATGGGCCCCGCTCGGCGAGTTCGCCGGAGCCGGCATCGGAGCCCCGGAGGTCAGGAGCTGGTACCTCGACTGCGACGGGATGGGGCGCATCGAGAGCCGATGGGTCATGCCCTACCGCCACACGGCTTCGCTCACTCTGGAGAACACGACGGACCGTGAGGCCGACGTCCTTGTCGAGACGACCACGGACCGGTATGCCCGGACCCCCTCGACGCTCTATTTCCACACCACCTGGCGCCAGGAGCGCGACATCCCGGTCAGTCCGAACTACGACGCTCCGGACAATCTCGACTGGAACTTCATCACCTGCAGCGGCCGGGGCGTACTGCGCGGCGACCTGCTGACACTCTACAACAACGCACCGGACTGGTACGGCGAGGGGGATGAGAAGATATGGATCGACGACGATCCGTTCCCGTCGCACTTCGGGACCGGCACGGAGGACTACTACAACTGCTCCTGGGCCCCGGTCGTACCGTTCCACACCCCCTTCGGCGGAGCGCCGCGGGCCGACGAAGCGTCATCGCACGGATACAACACCTTCATGCGCACCCGGAACCTCGACGCCATTCCGTTCCACCGCCGTCTGCGGTTCGACATCGAAATGCTCAGCTGGCACCCGGGAACGGTCGATTATGCCACGACCGTATGGTGGTACGGCGATCCGAAGAGCCGGTCCGAAAGTGCCTCTCCCCGGGACGAGGCGCGGGTCCCGATCCGATAATCCGATCGGGAGCAGGCGGATTGAAAAGCGGATTCCGCCATGCCGTTCCGCTTTTTTCACTATTTTTGTACAACCGAACACCGACCCATGAACCTCCGCTTTTATCGGGTACCGCTGCTTGCGGCCCTGACTCTGCTCTTTTCATCCTGCCGCGAAAAAAACGCGGATCCGAAGGAAATCGTCATCGGATTTTCCCAATGCTGCTCGGACGTTTTCCGCGAAGCGATGCTCTTCGACATGCAGATCGAATCGGCCAACTACCCGAACGTCCGGCTGGCCGTACGCAACGCCGACTACGACAACGAACTGCAGCAACAGCAGGTCACCGAACTGACCCGGTCGGCCGATCCGGTGGATGTCCTGATCGTCTCGCCGAACGAGGCCGAACCGCTCACCGACGTCACGGTCGATGCCTACCTGCGCGGCATCCCGACGATCATCCTCGACCGGATGATCAACTCCGACCAATACAGCGTGGCCATCGGGGCCGACAACTACCAGATCGGCCGAACGGCCGGACGCTACATCCGCCAGCACCTGCCCCCGGGGTCCCGCATCCTGGAGATCTGGGGAATCCCCGGCTCCACCCCGGCCGTCGAACGGCACAACGGACTGCTATCGACGCTCGGCGACAGTTACCGCGTCGATTCGGTCCACGGAGAGTGGCAGCCGAATATCGCAGCCGAACGTATCGCCCGACTCGAAAGCTACGACGACATAGACTGCATCTTCGCCCACAACGACGTAATGGCCCTGGCCGCTCGTGAGGCGATCATGCGCCGGGACAGCATCTCGGGGCGGAGAATCCGCTATCTGGGAATCGATGCGACCTACGGCGTGGGGCTCGAAGCCATCGTGGACGGACGGCTCGACGCCTCGTTCCTCTATCCGACGGGCGGTGCGACAGCCATCCGCAAGGCCGTCGAACTGCTTCAGGGAGTTCCCGTGGAAAAGAACGTCCGCCTCAACACGGCCACCATCGACCGCTCCAATGCGCAGACGCTGATCGCACAGGCCCAGCAGATGGAGGACTACCAGCGCCGCATCAACCGCCAGCGCGAGGAGCTGAACGCCCTGTCGGTCCGCTTCGATTACCTGCAGAACTCGTCGCTGGCCATCTTCTGCCTCACGGCGCTGCTGATTCCCATACTGATCTATGCGCTCTATGCCAACCGCAAGATCCGGCAAAAGAACCGGGAACTGCACGAAACGAATGCCCAGATCGAATTCCAGCGCCGGGAACTGACCCTGAAGAACACGCAGCTGGAGCGCGCCTCGACCAGCAAGTTGCGCTTCTTTACCAACCTCTCGCACGAGATCCGCACCCCGGTCTCACTGATCATCAATCCCCTGCAACAGATCACCCGCCAGGGGAACATCCTGCCGGCACCGGTCTACGAAACCCTCAAACTCATCATCCGCAATGCCGACCGGCTGCTGAAGATGGTCAATCGCATCCTCGACGTAAGCCGTATGGAGGACCAGTCCGAAGTGCTCATTCTGACCGAGATCCGCATCGCAGACTTTCTCCGCGACGTCGGCCGCTGCTTCGAACCGCTGGCACAGACCCGGAAGATCCGCTTCACCCTGCAGGATCACAGCGGCAACGCCCCGCTGACGGTCGATGCGGACAAGATCGAGTTGATCTTCATGAATCTGTTATCCAACGCCTTCCGTTTCACCCCCGACGGAGGAGAGATCACCGTCCGCAGCACGTGCGATCGCGACTGGGTCACCATCGAGGTGGAGGACAGCGGCTGCGGCATCCCGCCGGAACGGCTGCCGCACATCTTCAAACGGTTCTTCACGGACGACCGCAACCCCGGCACCGGGGTCGGGCTGCACCTGTGCCGCGAAATCACGGAGCTGCACCACGGAAAGATCTCGGCCGAAAACCGGCCGGAAGGAGGGACGCGCATGCGGCTCCGTCTGCAACGGGGAACGGCCTACCTGGCCGACCGGACCGTAATCAAGGAGTCCCCCTCCGCACTCCGGGAGGCAAAAGGCAGATCCGACGGTTCGCTGGTCTCGGCCAAGCTGCAGCAACGGCGCAGCGAAAAACTGCTCATCGTCGAGGACAACGCCGACATCCGCGAATACCTCCGGAGGGAACTGGGCAGGAGCTTTCCCATCGAAACGGCCACCAACGGGGCGGAGGCCCTGCGCCTGCTGCGGCTCGACCCGAAGGTCTCACTGGTCGTCAGCGACGTCATGATGCCCGACATGGACGGGCTGGAGATGACGCGCGAAATCCGGAACGACCAGCGCCTGAGCCACTTGCCGGTCATTCTGCTGACGGCATTGTGCGGAGAACAGAACCAGTTGCAGGGCATGGCCCAAGGTGCCGACGCCTACATCCAGAAACCGTTCAACATCGACCTGCTCCACATGCAGATCGTCGGATTCGACGAACAGTTCAGGACCCGGTTGCTCGAACTGCTCGAAAAGCAGGCCGCGAACAGCAGCTTCTCGACGGCCGATCTCAGCCGGGAGCTGAACCTCTCGCGCGTACACCTCTACCGCAAGACCAAGGAGCTCTTCGGTACGGCCCCCTCGGAACTGATCCGGAACTTCCGGCTGAACAAGGCGCTCGCCCTGTTGGAACAGCGGCAATGGACCGTCAGCGAAATCACCTACCGCACCGGGTTCACCTCGCCTTCCTACTTCAGCAAGTGCTTCAAGGCCCTTTACGGCAAAACGCCCTCCGAATATACCGGGGAATAGAACGGATCTGCCACACAAACGAAGGCCCTCTCCGTCGCGGAGAGGGCCTTTGATTTCGTGCCGGTTGCACGGCATGCGACGCATGTTACCCGGTAACCGGAGTACCACCAAATGAAACATGTGTTACACGGAAAAGGAGACCGTCCCGCTAAATTTGTATTGACCGAGCCCCACCGGGGCAGTCACCACACCAACCACACAACCTTAAACCTACCAACCATCATGAAACGAACCTCATTCCTATGCTGTCTGGCGGCATTGCTGTTTCTGGTCGTCCCGGAAGCAATCGCCCAACGGCAGGTCGTCAGAGGCATCGTCCTCTCGGCCTCCGACAAGCAGCCCATCATCGGAGCCGCCATCGTCGAAAGCGGAACCTCCAACGGCACAAGTACGGGGGTAGACGGCCGCTTCGCCATCGAAACGGCTTCCGGCGCAGAGATCGAAGTCACCTTCCTGGGATACGTCCCCCAGAAGCTGAAAACCCGACCCGAGATGCAGGTGCTCCTGCAGGAAGATACACAGTCGCTCGACGAGGTGGTCGTAACCGGCTACAGCACCCAGCGCAAGGCCGACCTGACGGGGGCCATCAGCATCGTCAATGTAGCCGAGATGAAGGCCCTGCCCGACACCGACCCGATGCGCGCACTGCAGGGCCGCATCCCCGGCATGACCATCACGGCGGACGGAAGTCCCTCGGGAATCGGCACGATCCGCATCCGCGGCATCGGGTCGATCAACTCGACCAAGGACCCGCTGTTCGTGATCGACGGAGTCCCCACGCAGTCGTCGCTCAACTCGCTCAACGCAAACGACATCGAATCGATCCAGGTACTCAAGGACGCGGCTTCGGCCTCGATCTACGGCTCGCGGGCCGCAAACGGCGTGATCATCATCACGACCAAGCACGGCCAGCAGGGCAAGCTCAAGGTGGAGTTCAACACCTCGCTCACCGCCTCGTTCTACACGACTAAGATGGACATGCTCGACACCGAGGGCTACGGCAAGGTGCTCTTCCAGGCCAACATGAACGACCGCAAGGATCCCAACATCACCAATTACGGCTATACGTTCGACTGGAACGGCGATTTCGACAACCCGGAACTCTACGGCGTCTCGCTGGGCTGGCACGACGGCTATCTGGACACCAACAAGACCCTTCGTCCGGCCGACACCGACTGGTTCGACGCCATCTCGCGCACAGGCTTCACCCAGCGCTACGACATCTCGGTGAGCAACGGCACCGAACGCGGCAACTACCTCTTCTCGGTCGGATACAAGGATACGGAAGGTATCCTCAAGTACACGGATTTCAACTCCGTGTCGGCACGCATGAATTCATCGTTCAACCTCTTTAAAGACATCGTCGTTATCGGAGAAAACTTTACCACGAGCTACACCACGCAGGTCGATGCACCGGGCAGCCTCACCGAACGTGCCCTGAAGATGCAACCCATTCTTCCCGTCCACGGTGAGGACGGCAGCTGGGGCGGCTGCATCGGCGGCATGCCCGACCGAGACAACCCGCTCCGGGAGCTGACCGACGGCAAGGAGAACCGCGCACACATCTGGCGCGTATTCGGAAACGCCTATATCGACATCAAGCCGGTCAAGGGACTGCTTATCCGGTCGAACTTCGGCATCGACTTCGACACCTATTACAAACGGACGCTGAACCACTACTACAAGTTCGAAAAGAAGGAAGGCAATCCCACCTCCGTGACGCTCGACCAGACGAACGACACGAAGTGGAACTGGTCGAACACCATAAACTACGACTTCACGCTCGCCGACCGGCACAACTTCTCGATCCTGGGCGGTATGGAGCTCTACCACCAGCGCCGGATCTACTTCAGCGGCAACCGCCAGGACTTCGCGCTCGAGGATCCCGACTACATGTGGCCCGACGCCGGCACCGGCACGATGAAGTTCTCGGGAAACAGCGAAGGCTACTCGCTGGTGTCGCTCTTCGGCAAGATCGACTACAACTACGACGGCCGCTACCTGGCATCGTTCACGATCCGCCGCGACGGCTCGTCGCGTTTCGCCGAGAACAACAAATGGGCCGTATTCCCCGCCGCAACCCTCGGCTGGCGCATCTCGGGCGAGGAGTTCATGCAGGAGGTGAAGTGGATCGACGACCTGAAGATCCGCGCATCGTGGGGACAGACCGGCAACCAGGGCATCAGCAACTCGGCCCGCTACTCGACCTACATCGCCGACTACGGCTCGGACCGCCTGACCTCTACGGCCTACGACATCTACGGAGTCGGTTCGGGCATCTACCCCTCGGGGTTCCGCCTCTCGCAGACCGGCGGCCTCGACCTGAAGTGGGAGACCACGACGCAGACCGACATCGGCCTGGACTTCACGCTGCTCGACGGTTCGCTCTACGGAACGATCGACGGCTACATCAAGAAGATCGACGACATGCTCATCCAGCCCGGCTACCTGGGTTCGGTAGGTGAGGGCGGCTACACGTGGCTCAACGGCCCGGCGATGAAGACCAAAGGCATGGAGTTCCTGCTCGGATACCGCTACACGGCCCGGAGCGGATTCTACCTCGACCTGTCGGCCAACCTCGACTTCTTCCGCAGCGAAGTCACCTACATCCCCTCGACCGCCACAGGATCCTACGAACACACCAACACGGAACTGCTCATCGGACACCCCTACGGAGCCCGCGTGGGCTACGTGGCCGACGGGCTGTTCACCTCGCAGGAGCAGCTCGACGCCTCGAACCAGCCGGGAAAAAGGCTCGGAGGCATCCGTTTCCGGGACTTCTCGGGGCCTGACGGGGTGCCCGACGGCGAGATCGACGCCTGGGACCGCACGTGGATCTACGATCCCGTACCCGACTTCTCGTACGGCATCAACCTCTCGATGGCCTACAAAGGCTTCGACTTCTCGATGTTCTGGCAGGGCGTGGCCGGAGTCGATGTGGAGAACGTGGCCAAATACCAGACCGACTTCTGGGGCGTGAACGACGTGGGCGGCAACAAGGGAGCCCGTCTGCTCGACGCCTGGACGCCGCAGAATCCGGGATCGACGATTCCCGCCGTCTCGACGATCAACAACGGCGACGAAGGCCGCTTCTCTACCTACTTCATCGAAAACGGCAGCTACCTCAAGCTGCGCAACCTGCAGATCGGCTACACGCTGCCCCACGAGCTGACCTCGAAGATCATGCTGGACAAGGTCCGGATCTACATAAGCGGGCAGAACTTGCTGACGATCAAGAGCCGGGACTTCACGGGCGTAGACCCCGAGATTCCGGGATGGAGCTATCCGATCCCCACCTCCGTAACGGGCGGCATCCAACTGACATTCTAACCTAAAACGCACTGAAATGAAACGATTCATAACAAGTTTGGCCATCGCATGCACGGTGCTCTGCGCAAGCAGCTCGTGCGAAGACTTCCTGGACGTAAAACTGTCGGGCGTCATCGACGGCGACTACGCCATGTCGCACCCCGAGGAGATGTGCATCGCCGCCTACTCGGCGCTGGGCGACGACTACTGGGACTGCCCGCTCAACCTCTGGCCCTACGGCGACGTCCGCTCGGACGACGCCTACAAGGGCGGCATGAACGAATCCGACAACCAGGGATACCACGACATGGAGGTCTGCACCTCGCTGCTCTCCACGACGGGCAACATCGACGGCATGTGGTACCGTCTCTACTGCGTGATCTCCCGCGTGAACCAAGCCATCATCGCGGTGCAGAACGCCGATGAGGCGACCTATCCGCAGAAAGCGGCCCGTCTGGCCGAGATGCGCTTCCTGCGGGCGCACTTCTACTTCAAGCTGAAGACCGTCTTCCGCTACGTGCCCTACATCGACGAGGTGGCCCATGCCGAACAGACCCAGGAGCAGGTGGGCAACCGCGACCTGACCGAAGAGGAGTTCTGGAACCGGATCACCGAGGATTTCGAGGCGGCCTACAACACCCTCGACATGTATCCTGCAGACAAGGCCCGGGTCAGCAAAACCGCAGCGGCAGCCTATCTGGCCAAAGTATGGCTCTACCGGGCCTTCCCGCAGGACGAAAACCATCAGTTCACCGGAACGGTAGACCAGCAGGCGCTGCGCCACGTGATCACCTACACCGACTACGTGAAAAGCGCCACGGAGTACCGTCTGGAACCCGACTTCTCGGACAACTTCCTGCCGGAAAACCCCAACGGCTGCGAATCGATCTTTGCCGTGCAGCACTCGACCAAGACGGCCGACGGAACGATCTACGGACGTGCGAACTGGAGCAACATCCTCAACTGTCCAGCCGTGCTATTCCCGGGCGGGCACGACTTCCTGAAGCCCTCGCAGAATCTGGTCAATGCCTTCAAGACCCGCAACGGACTTCCGATGTTCGACGACTTCAACGACAGCCGCTGGATCCCGAACCCCGACCCGAGCGTACAGACCCAGAAGGTCGATCCCCGTCTCTTCCACACCGTGGCCATGCGCGGTTTCCCGTACAAGTACGACAAGGAGATCATCTTCACCTATGCCAACTCGCGCACGCCGGGCTGCTACGGCTGGTACAGCTCCATGAAGCAGTGCTGCCCCGTAGGGTCGCCCTACGTCACCTACGACGAGCCCTGGCAGGCATTCGGCATGAACGAGATCGTACTGCGCTATGCCGACATCATGCTCATCCGCGCCGAAGCACTTATCGAACTGAACGAGAATCTCGAGGAGGCCCGCACGCTGATCAACGAAATCCGCACCCGTGCAAAAAATTCGATGGCACGTATTGATTATGCGGAAGATTTTTGCGAAATTTCGACCTATCCCGAGAGCGGCTGGACGCAGGAATACGCCCGGCAGGCCGTGCGCTTCGAGCGTCGTCTGGAGCTGGCAATGGAGCACCAGCGATTCTTCGACCTGGTCCGCTGGGGTACGGCAGCCGACGTGCTGAACGAGTTCTACCGGACCGAATACTGGGAGAATCCCGAACCGGGTGACTTCCGCGACGACGCCGGCAACGACACCTACTACGACGGCGGCGGATATGTGAGCTACTACCAAACGGCCCACTTCGAAAAGGGCACGCACGAGTACATTCCCATTCCGTTCCCGCAGATGAACTATGTACCGGGACTCTACACGCAGAACCCGCACTACAACTAACCGAACCGAAACCAAAGAACATCACCCAAAAACAAGAACCGATCATGAAATCCGCCCAACACTTCATCGCCGCGGCCCTCGCCGCCGTCCTCTTCACGGGGACGGCCGCCGCGGGCGACCCGCTCCGGATCGAACATCCCGACAAACGGACTACGGAGATTCCCGTCGAACACCCGGCCGCCTGGCTGATGCTTCCGATCGAGGAGGCTGCGCCCGAGGTCCCGGTCGAGATCCTCGCAGCAGACGAGGTCCTCCAGCGACTGCACATCCGTCTCGCACAGTTCGAGGTGGACTACTACATGCCCCTGCGGGTCTCGGACTATCCGGGCGCCGACCGGATCCGGGTGCTGAACCACCACCGCAACGCGCTCGCCTGGAGCCGCATATACACCGCCGACCGATACGACCTGCCCGACGAGCGCTACCGCCCGGCCTACCACTTCGCCCCGGCCTACGGATGGATGAACGACCCCAACGGCATGTTCTATCTGGACGGCGTCTGGCACCTCTTCTACCAGCACAACCCCTACGGCGCCATGTGGGGGAACATGCACTGGGGATCGGCCACGAGCCGCGACCTGGTGACGTGGGAGCACCACGGCGACGCATTGTGCCCCGACGAGTTGGGAACCATCTTCTCCGGCTCGGCCGTAGTCGATCACGACAACACGGCTGGTTTCGGCAAGGGGGCCGTCCTGGCATTCTACACCTCGGCGGGACGCTACCAGCAGCAGTCGATGGCCTACTCGACCGACGGCGGGAAGAGTTTCACCAAATACGAAGGCAACCCGGTCGTCGCCTCGCAACTGGGCGACTGCCGCGACCCGAAGGTCTTCTGGTATGCCCCGGGCAAACACTGGAACATGATCCTCGCCGTCGGCAACCACATGGAGATCTACTCCTCGCCAGACCTCAAGCAGTGGAAACACGAGAGCGACTTCGGCGCCGGATACGGCGGCCACGACGGGATCTGGGAGTGTCCCGACCTGTTCGAGCTGCCCGTAGACGGAGACCCGGACAACACCCGCTGGGTGCTGCTTTCGAACAACTACTCGAACACACTGCGGTCGGGCGGCACGCAGTATTTCATCGGCACGTTCGACGGCCGGGAATTCCGCTGCGAGACACCCTCCGACCTGACCCGCTGGCTCGACAAGGGACGCAACCACTACGCCGCCGTCACATGGGACAACGCCCCGGAAAACCGGCGCGTACTGCTGGCATGGCTCGCCGGATGGCCCTATCAGGACCCGCAGAATCCCGTCCGCATACGGGGCATCCAGTCCGTACCGCGCGACCTGAGCCTCTACACCCATGAGGGAACCGTCTACCTGGCCGCCGAACCGGCCCCCGAAATGGAAGCGCTGCGCGGCCGCGAAGCGCTGAAAAAGCCGAAGTTCGAAGTCGCCGGCCGGAAAGAGTTCCCGCTTCCCGGAGAGGGGCTCTGCGAACTGGTCATGACCTTCCGCGACATCGAGGCCGCAGCGGCCGGGTTCCGGCTCACGAACGGCAAGGGCGAGGAGCTTGTCGTCCGTTACGACAGGAACTCCGGAGAGTTCGTCCTCGACTTCTCCCGGAGCGGGCAGGTCGATTACAGCCGGGATCCCATGGCCCGTTCGATCGTGACGATCGCCCGCGACGGAGCACCGCAAAAGGCAGGATTCGAACGGGAGACCTACGCCCCGGCCGCTGCCGACGGCTCGCTTTCGCTCCGCCTGCTGCTCGACCGCTCGTCGGTCGAGTGTTTCGAGCGCGACGGCCGCTTCGTCATCACCGACTACATCTTCCCCTCGGTCCCCTATGACCGGATCGAGTTCTTCGCCGAGAACGGACGCTGCCGCATCACCGACTTCGCGGTCTATCCGCTCATCGTGCCGGAAACGAAATAACACCGCGCAACCATGACCCGAAACACCCGCACGCTCCGCCTGCTCGTCCCGACGATGCTCACCTTCTTCACGATGGGATTCGTCGATTCGGTAGGCATTGCGACCAACTACATCAAGGACGATTTCGCCCTGTCCGACACGCTGGCCAACCTGTGTCCCTCGATGGTCTTCTTCTGGTTCCTCGTATACTCCGTACCGACGGGCATGCTGATGAACCGCATCGGCCGGGCCCGGACCGTACGGCTGAGCGTCGCCGTCACGGCCCTCGCCCTGCTCGCACCGGTCATCGACTACTCGTTCGCGACGATGATGGTCTCCTTCTCGCTGCTCGGTATCGGCAATGCGCTCATGCAGGTATCACTCAACCCGCTGGTGTCGTCCGTCGTCACCGGAGACCGACTGGCCAGCACGCTCACCTTCGGGCAGTTCGTCAAGGCCATCGCGTCGTTCGTGGCTCCGCTCATCGCGGCCTGGGGCGTCCTGCACTGCGCATCGTGGCGCATACTCTTCCCTGTCTTCGCCGCCATCGCCGTCATCGCCCTGGTCTACATGTCGCTGACTCGCTTCCCGGAAGCATCCGGGATGCGCCGCAGCTCGACGTTCGGCGCCTGTTTCGCCCTGCTCCGCGAGCCCTTCATCCTGCTGGCCTTTCTGGGTATCCTCTGTCACGTCGGCATCGATGTCGGGACGAACGTGACCGCACCGAAACTGCTCATCGAACGGCTCGGCATGGAGCTGACGGATGCAGGCTACGCCACGAGTCTCTACTTCCTGTTCCGCACCCTCGGGTGCCTCTCGGGATCGCTCATCCTGACCCGCATTCCGGCGATGAGGTTCTTCCTGTTCAGCGTCGGACTGATGCTGCTGGCCACGGCCGGGCTTTTCTGCCTCGACGGCAAGGCCGCGATCTACGTCTGCGTGGCGCTCCTCGGCTTCGGCAACTCGAACATCTTCCCGATCATCTTCTCGCGGGCGATGCTCCACCTGCCCGACAAGCAGAACGAGGTCTCGGGGCTGATGATCATGGGACTGATCGGCGGCACGATCTTTCCGCTGCTGATGGGCGCCCTTTCCGACGCTCTCGGAAGCCAGAACGGCTCGGTAGCCGTCATCGGATGCGGCGCACTCTACCTGCTGTGGTTATCCAGTAAACTTCAAACAGATACGAAATGAAAAACGATCAGGTTGTCGGCATCGGAGAGGCATTGTGGGACATGCTGCCCGAAGGCCGCAAAATCGGCGGAGCTCCCGCCAATTTCGCTTACCACATGTCCCAGTTCGGGTTCGAGGCCACGGCAGTAAGTGCCGTCGGCCGCGACCCGTTGGGCGACGGGATCGTCGCGGAGTTCGACGCCCGGGGGCTACATCACGACCTGGCCCGGGTCGAATACCCCACGGGAACCGTGGAGGTCTCGCTCGATGCACAGGGCATCCCGTGCTACGACATCCGGACCGAAGTCGCCTGGGACCACATCCCCTTCACCGCCGGGCTGCAGCGGCTGGCCGCAAGGACGCGCTGCATCTGTTTCGGATCGCTGGCACAGCGCAACCCCGACTCGAGGCGGACCATCCAGCGGTTCCTCGACACCATGCCCGAAACGTCGCTGCGGGTTTTCGACATCAACCTGCGGCAGCAGTTCTACGACCGGGAGGTGGTCGAAGAGTCGCTCGAAAGATGCAACATCCTGAAAATAAACGATGAGGAGATCGTCATCCTGTCACGGATGTTCGGACTACCGACGGACATGACGGAGGCCGGGCTGGCCCTGAAGCGGCAATACGCCCTGCAGGAGGTCATCCTGACCTGCGGCACCCAGGGAAGCTACGTCTTCCACGACCGGGGCATCTCGTTCCTCCATACGCCGCAGGTCGAGGTGGCCGACACGGTCGGGGCCGGCGACTCGTTCACGGCGGGGTTCTGCGCCTCGCTGCTGCGGGGCTGTCCGATTCCCGAGGCCCATGCCCGGGCGGTTGCCGTCTCGGCCTATGTCTGCTCGCAGCACGGGGCCATGCCCCGCCTCCCGGAGGAGTTGCTGCAGGACAGGGCACCGGAACTCGGGTAAGCGGAACACCCGAAAAACGAAGGGCCGGAACCTTTCGAGGTTCCGGCCCTTTGCCGACTACGGCTCCGGCATGGCGCCGGGTTCTCCCTTCGGGGAGCGCCTTTTCATCCGCCGGTCCACGGCATCGACGATCACAGCCATGGCTCCGTCACCCGTAACGTTCGCAGCCGTGCCGAAGCTGTCCATCGCGATGTAGGTGGCGATCATCAGGCCGCACAGCGCCTCGTCGAACCCGAGCATCGACTCCAGCAGTCCCAGGGCCGCCATAATGGCCCCGCCCGGCACCCCGGGAGCCGCCACCATCGTCACCCCGAGCAGCAGAATGAAGCCGGCGAAGGCCGAACCGGGGAGGTCGAGCCCGGCCAGCATCGCGACGGCCAGGGCGCATGCCACGATCTTGAGCATCGATCCCGACAGGTGGATCGTGGCGCAGAGCGGGACGACGAACGACGCCAGTTCGGGACGCACGCCGAGACGCAGCGTCCGTTCGAGCGTCACGGGGATCGTCGCGGCCGACGACTGCGTCCCGAGTGCCGTGACATAGGCCGGGAGCATCACACGCAGCAGGCGGAGCGGATTGCGCCGCGCCACAAGGCCCGCCACGGCAAACTGGAAGAGCAGCAGCACCACCATCAGGCAGAAAATGACGACGATCAGTTTGACAAAGACCCCGAGCACGGCGGCCACCTGCCCCGCGCGGGCCATATGAAAGAAGATGCCGAAGATATAGAACGGCAGCAGCGGGAGGATGCCCCCGCCGATCACCGCCTCGATGATCCGCTTGAACTCGTCGGCCGCAGCCTTCAGCCGCCTTCCCTGGACACGGGCGATGCCGAGCCCCAGCATGAAGGCGAGGATCAGGGCCGACATGACATCCATGAGCGGCGGCATGGCGACCGTGAAGTAGGGCGAGAGTTGCGCCCCGTTCTCGGGGAGGGAGGCCGAAGCGCCCTCGAGCAGCACGGGGAAGAGCGCACGCCCGGCAAAATAGGTACCGAACCCAGAGACGAGCGTGAATCCGTAGGCCAGGGCGGCGGTCAGCGCCAGAAGCCGTCCGGCACCGCGTCCCAGGTCGGCGATGCCGGGCGCCACGAGTCCCAGAATCAGCAGCGGGATGACAAAGGCCAGGAACTCCCCGAACAGGGCATTGAACGTCAGCGCGATCCGCACCGTCCAGTCGGGCAGGAACAGACCGCCGAGAATGCCCGCGGCAATGGCCGCAACCACCCGCGGCAACAAACCTGTTTTTCGCTTCATCGAAGAACGATTTTTGTAAAGGTATGAAAAAAATCCCTATTTTTGCCGTATGACAGCGCTCTATCACGACATCATCTACGGCCCGGTCCACTCCCGCCGGCTGGGCCTCTCGCTCGGGGTCAATCTGTTGCCCACCGAGTCGAAGCTCTGCTCGTTCGACTGCATCTACTGCGAATGCGGCTGGAACGCCGAGCATCCGGGCGGCCGACGTTTCAATGCCCGCGAGGAGGTGCGCACACACCTTGCCGGGGCGCTCTCCCGCATGGCCGCCGAGGGGACGCCGCCCGATGTCATCACCTTCGCCGGCAACGGCGAGCCGACGCTCCACCCCGATTTCGAGGCGATCATCGACGACACGCTCTCCCTGCGTGACGCCCACTGCCCGGGGGCGAAGGTCTCCGTGCTCTCGAACGCCACGCAGCTCCACCGCGAGGGGGTCCGCCGCGCCCTGTTGCGCGTGGACAACAACATCCTGAAACTCGACTCGGCCTTCGACGCCACGGTGCGGCGGATCGACAACCCGCAGAACCCCGCCTATGCCGTCCGCGACATCGTCCGGGAGATGAAGCGCTTCGAGGGGCGCATGATCCTGCAGACGATGTTCCTGCGCGGAGTCTGCAACGGGGAGCCGGTAGACAACACCACGGAGGAGGAGGTGTCGGCCTGGCTGCGGCTCGTCGAGGAGATCCGCCCGCAGAAGGTGATGGTCTACTCGCTCGATCGCGACACGCCCTGCCCGACGCTCGAGAAGGTGCCGCGCGAAGAGCTGCAGGCGATCGCCGCCCGCGTCGAGGCGCTCGGAATCCCCTGTCCGGTGGCATAAGCCCCGCAAATCCGGGGCCACACCCAGCCGAGAGGGTCCCGGTCCCCGAAAACTACAAGGCCCGGCCGCAACGGCCGGGCTCCGAACTCCGTCGAACGATCCCACGCATGCAAATCCTCATCTCCTGCGCCAAGACCATGGCCGCGGCGAGCGACATCGCCCTGCCCGCGGCAACCGAGGCCCCGTTCCGTGCGGAGGCCGAACAGACGGCCCTCCAACTGGCCGCTCTCACCACCGACGAGCTGGCCCGCCTGCTGCGGGTCAATCGCACGATCGCCGCGGAGAACCGCCGGCGCTACCTCCACTTCCACGACACCCCCCTGCTGCCGGCCATCGCCGCCTATACGGGCATAGTCTTCAAGCACATCGACCCGGCCGGCTTCTCGCCCGACGACTTCGCCTACGCCCAGCAGCACCTGAACATCACCTCGTTCCTCTACGGACTGCTGCGCCCGCTCGACGCCATCCGCAGCTACCGGCTCGAGGGCGACGCCGTACTGCCCGGGCCGGACGACCGCACGGTCTTCGCCCGGTGGCCCGAGCGGCTGACCGACCTGCTGATCGACCGCGTACGGGCCGACGACGGCATTCTGGTGAACCTAGCCAGCGCCGAGATGAAGCGCCTCTTCGACTGGCGGCGCGTGCGGCGCGAGGTACGGGTCATCACGCCCGAATTCCGCGTCCGCGAAGGCGGACGGCTCAGGACGATCGTGGTATATACGAAGATGTGCCGCGGCGAGATGACGCGCAGCCTGATCCGCGGACGGATCTCCGACCCCGAGACATTGCGGGGATTCGAATGGGAGGGATTCCGGTATGATGCGGCGCTCGGCCGCGGCGACGACTGGACCTTCGTCCTGCAGTAGTTCCCGGCGGGATCACGCCCCGCAGGCACAGGACGACCGTCCGGCTTCGAGCAGTGCCCGGAGGATCGACTCCTCGTCGTAGCCGCAAAGCGCATGCAACTGAGCCGGCGTGCCGTGCTCGACCCACTGGTCGCCGATGCCCAGCGACTCGACGCGGACATCGTATCCGCGTTCGTTGAAGAAGGCGGCGACCGCCTCGCCGACCCCGCCGCGCAGGGCCCCGTCCTCGACGGTGACCACGTGGCGGAACCTGCGGCCCACCTCGTCGAGCAGCGTCTCGTCGAGCGGCTTGACAAAGCGCAGGTCGTAATGCGCCGCCTGCACGCCCTCACCGGAGGCCCGGCCGACGGCTCGCGCCGCGGCATTTCCCACCGTGCCGATGCTCAACACCGCCACGTCGCAGCCCTCGCGCAGGCAGCGGCCCCGCCCGACGGGCAGCGCCTCGAACGCCGCGCCGCGCCAGGCGACCCCCTCGCCGCAGCCGCGCGGGTAGCGGATCATGAAGGGGTGTCCGAACCGGAAAGCCGTATACATCATGTTGCGCAGCTCGCGTTCGTCCATCGGCGCGGCGATCGTCAGCCCCGGCACGGGGGCGAAGGCGGCCATGTCGAAGACTCCGTGGTGCGTCACGCCGTCCTCGCCGACCAGACCGCCCCGGTCGAGGCACATCACCACCGGGAGGTCCTGGATCGCCACGTCGTGGATCACGTTGTCGTAGGCGCGCTGCATGAAGGTCGAATAGATGTTGCAGAAGGGGATCATCCCCGCGGCGGCCAGGCCGGCCGAGAAGGTGACGGCGTGGCCTTCGGCGATCCCGACGTCGAAACAGCGTTCGGGCATCTCGCGCATGAGAATGTTCATCGAGCAGCCCGACGGCATGGCCGGCGTGATGCCCACGACCCGGGTGTCGAGGCGGGCCAGGTCAAGCAGCGTCTCGCCGAAGACATCCTGATAGCGGGCGGGGCCGCCCTTCGAAGCGATCCGCTCGCCCGTGTCGGGATTGAAGCGTCCCGGGGCATGCCACACCGACTGATCGTGCTCGGCAGGCAGGTAGCCCTTGCCCTTGACCGTCATCACGTGCAGCAGCTTCGGCCCCCCGATGTCGCGCAGCGAGCGGAGCGTCCGCACCAGCTGCCCGAGGTCGTGGCCGTCCACGGGTCCGAAATAGCGAAAATTGAAGCTCTCGAAGAGGTTGCTCTTGTTGAGCAGCCCCTGCTTGACGGCGTTCCCCGCCATACGGCAGAGATGCAGCAGCCGGGGCGTGCGCGACAGGGCCGTCCACAGCCGCTGCTTCATGCGGTTGTAGCGTCCGGAGGTCGAGATCTTGAGCAGGTAGTTCTTCAGCGCCCCCGTAGCCTGGTCGATGGCCATGTGGTTGTCGTTGAGAATCACCAGCAGGTCGGTGGACTGGTCGGCCCCGGCGTTGTTCAGCCCCTCGAAGGCCAGGCCGCCGGTCATCGAGCCGTCGCCGATGACGGCCACCACCTTGCGCCGCTCGCCCCGGAGCGAAGCGGCCTTGGCCATGCCGTAGGCCGCCGAGATCGACACCGAGGCATGCCCTCCGCCGAAAGCGTCATATTCGCTCTCGGCCATGCGCGGAAAGCCGCTGATGCCCCCCAGCTGACGCTTGGTGCGGAACGCCTCGAAGCGGCCCGTGATGATCTTGTGGGCATAGGTCTGGTGGCCGACGTCCCACACGATGCGGTCCTCCGGCGTATCGTAGACATAGTGCAGCGCCGCAGCCAGCTCGACGGCCCCCAGGCTGGAGGCCAGGTGCCCCGGATTGACCGAACATTCCTCGATGATATAGCGTCGCAACTCGTCGCAATAGGCATGCAACTCTTCCGGCGCGAGCTTCTTGAGCTCACGCGGCGAGGAGACCCGACGCAACAGTCCGTATTCTTTCGCTTTGTTCTCTTCCGCCATTTTACACACTCCCTGCCTTGGGGCCGGCAAAGATAGCATACCGCAGGCGCTCCGCCAAATTTTCCCGGGCATCGCCGCCGGTGCGCTATTTTCCGTAAAGGTAGTCATTTCTTGCGAATTTTTTCGAAAATTTTCCTATCTTCGCATTGCGATACAACCCTTCGAGACATGAAATACAAGCGAATACTCCTGAAATTGAGCGGAGAATCGTTGCAGGGCGAACAGAAATACGGGCTCTCGCCCGCCGTGCTGCAATCCTACGCCGAACAGATCCGCGACGCCGCCGCGTCGGGCGTGCAGATCGGAATCGTCATCGGCGGCGGGAACATCTTCCGCGGCCTGAGCGGCGCCAAGCGCGGCTTCGACCGGGTGAAGGGCGACCAGATGGGCATGCTTGCCACGGTCATCAACTCGCTGGCACTCCAGTCGGCGCTCGAGGACAACGGCGTACGCTGCAAGGTCCTCACGTCGATCCGCATGGAGCCCATCGGCGAATACTTCTCCAAAGCACGTGCCATCGAATACCTCGAGGCGGGCTATGTCGTCATCATCGGCGGAGGCACGTCAAACCCCTACTTCACGACCGACTCGGCTTCGGCCCTGCGCGGCATCGAGATCGAGGCCGACGTGCTGCTCAAGGGCACGCGCGTGGACGGCGTCTACACGGCCGACCCCGAGAAGGACCCGACGGCCACCAAGTTTGGCGAAATCACCTTCGAGGAGGTGCTCGAGCGCCGGCTCAAGGTGATGGACCTCACGGCCTTCACGCTCTGCCGCGAAAACGGGCTGCAGATCATCGTCTTCGACATGGACACCGAAGGCAATCTCGGCAAGGTCCTTGCCGGTGAACCGATCGGCACCCTGGTCAAGGCCTGACGGGGAGGCGCACAAAAAAGACGAAACGACCTATGGCAAGAAAAAAGAAAAGCAACGGGCAACTGTGGGTGATGCTGGCGCTGATCGTCATCATCATCGCCGTGATCTTCCTGCTGCCCTCGTGCGGCAACCGCAGCGCAAAGGGCGGCGCATCGCAGAGCGACAGCACGACGCTGGTCAAGGTCGGAGACCCGGCCCCGGACTTCTCCGTCGCCCTGTTCGACGGTTCGCACCTGACACTCTCCGAGCTGCGGGGCAAGGTCGTGCTGCTCAACTTCTGGGCCACGTGGTGCCCGCCCTGCCGTCAGGAGCTGACCCGCGTACAGAAAGACCTGATCGACCGCTTCGCGGGCCGCGACTTCCTCTTCCTGCCCGTCTCGCGCGGCGAGAAGCGCAGCGACGTGGCAGCCTTCCGCGAGCAGACGGGATACACCTTCCCCATGGGACTCGACTCGACGCGGACGATCTACAACCGCTACGCCACCAACTTCATCCCGCGCAACTACCTGATCGACCGCGACGGACGGATCATCACCGCCACAATCGGCTACTCGCCCGAGGAATTCGACGAGCTGATCGCGGCCATCGAACGGGCCCTGGCCGGAAAGGAATAGCCCTGAAGATCGGGGCGGAACCTCCGGAACCGACACAACAAACAAACAAAAATAGCAGAAATCCATGGATACCAAGACCATTCTCAACGACGCATCGAACCGCATGCAGAAGGCCATCGACCACCTCGAGGAGGAGCTGCTCAACGTACGTGCCGGCAAGGCATCGCCCAACGTGCTCAACGGCGTGATGGTGGACTACTTCGGATCGCAGGTGCCCGTATCGGGCGCTGCCAGCGTCACCGTACCCGACGCCAGGACCATCCTCATCCAGCCGTGGGACAAGAAGATGCTGCGCCCGATCGAGAAGGCCATCATCGACTCGAACATCGGCCTCACCCCCTCGAACAACGGCGAGACCATCCGCCTGACGATTCCGCCCCTGACCGAGGAGCGGCGCAAGGAGCTGGTGAAGCAGGTGCGCAGCGAAGCCGAAACGGCCCGCATCAGTCTGCGCAACGCCCGCCGCGATGCCGTCGAGTCCTTCAAGAAGGCCCAGAAGGAGGGCATGCCCGAGGACGAATCGAAGGACGGCGAGACCCAGACCCAGAAGATGCTCGAGAAGTTCACCAAAACGCTCGACGAGATCCTCGCCAAAAAGGAGAAGGAGATCATGACCGTGTGATCCCGCCCGCAGCAATCCGGAATTGAGAACGACCGCCCCGTTTGGGGCGGTCGTTCTCTGTTTGGGTACACACGGCGGCAGGCCGCTTACTTCCCAAGAGCGCAGATCCAGGCGGCCAGATCGGCGAGGACCTCGGGGGAGACGGTCTGTTCGATCGTCTCGTACTCGGCGACATCCCCCGTAGTGCAGGGCTGGAAGAGGTGGTTCAGGCCCGGGTACTCCTTCACGGTGAATGCCGGCGACTCCCCGAGCAGCCGGCGGGCGGTCCCGAGGTTCTCCGCTGCATCGACCTGACGATCTAACGCCCCGTTCAGCGCCAACACGGGACGGCTGCCCGCGGCATGAATCGCATCCGAGGGATCATGCGTCAGGAAATGATAGACCCACGGCGAGGCGGCAGCACTGTCGAGTACGCGGAGGAGATTCGACCGAAGCGGCTCCGGCACCCGCTGCCCCTCCATCCCAGCCGCCAGAGCGGCCTTCAGCTCCGGAAGACGCGCTGTGAGGTCGGCCTGCGGGACGGAACACAGGGTCTCGTAGCACTGCTCCAGCAGGCGGCAGCAGGACTCGACCGTTGCGTCATCCAGCCCCTGGCTCTCCATCAGGCGACGATTCTGGAGCAGGCTCAGCCGCCCGCCCGGCACCAGAGCGCCGGCCAGCGAGACGACGAACGAAACGGCGGGCTCGGCCGCGGCGGCCATGAAGGCAATCGTTCCGCCCTCGCTGTGTCCGAGGATGCCGCACTTCACCCCCTCCAGCCCGGGCTGCGCGGCGAGGAAGTCGAAAGCCCCCAGTGCGTCGAGTGCAAAATCGGCCGTCGTGGCATCCCCGGTCAGCGCCCGAAGTTCCTCCTCCGAGGTTCCGAACCCGCGGTCGTCGTAGCGAAGCACGGCGATGCCCCGCCGGGTCAGGAAGTCGGCGATCACCAGGAAGGGCTTGTGCCCGAAGAGCTCCTCGTCGCGGTTCTGCAGCCCGCTGCCCGTGACGAGCACTACGGCGGCCCGGGGCGGTGTCGAGTCGGGAAGCGTCAGCGTGCCCGCAAGCGTCACACCCCCGGCGCGCGAGGGGAAAGAGACCTCGCGACTGCTGTAGGAAAAGGGCGGCCGCGGCGTCTGGGGCCGCACGGGAGGCTTGCGCCGCGTCAGCACAAGCGAGAAGGGCCGGCCGAACTGGGTGAAACTGCCGACGATCATGCCGCCGGGCAGGAGCGCTCCCCGGAACGAGGCGTTGAATGCGGTGATCCGAAGGCTGAGCTCACCGCCCCGGAAAGAGAGCGAATCGACGGCAATGCCCCGGATTCCCTGATCGGGGCTGTCGAGCGTGGCCCGGTAGCCGCTCCCGGCACGGTCGATGCGGAATACAACCGGCAGCCGGGCGGCATCGGCGGAGAGGGTCCCGTCCCACACCCCGGCAAGATCCTGGGCCGCCAGACCCGACGGCAGGAGCAGCGAAAGCAAAAGAAGCAGATGCAGTTTCATGTTCCAGACAGTTTTGAGGCGGCCGCCAACGGGGCGGCTCGAACAAAATTACCGAAATTTCCAGAAAATGCGTGATCCCGGCCGGGCAAAAAAACGGGAGGCCGCCGACGGCGACCTCCCGAAAAGGATCATATGTTCGAAGATCAGAGCTTCGGACCGGCAGCAACCAGGCTTTTGCCCTCCTCGTTGCCGGTGAACTTCGTGAAGTTCTTGATGAAGCGACCTGCGAGGTCCTGAGCCTTGGCATCCCAGTCGGCTGCATTGGCGTAGGTGTCGCGCGGATCGAGGATCTTCGAATCTACTCCCGGCAGCTCGGTCGGGATCTTAAAGTCGAAGATCGGGAGCATCTTGGTCGGAGCCTTGTCGATCGAACCGTCGAGGATGGCGTCGATGATGCCACGCGTATCCTTGATCGAGATACGCTTGCCCGTACCGTTCCAACCCGTGTTCACCAGGTAAGCCGTAGCGCCCGACTGCTGCATGCGCTTTACGAGCTCCTCACCGTACTTGGTGGGGTGCAGCGACAGGAAGGCGGCACCGAAGCAGGCCGAGAAGGTCGGCGTCGGCTCGGTGATGCCGCGCTCGGTACCTGCCAGCTTGGCGGTGAAGCCCGAGAGGAAGTAGTACTTCGTCTGCTCGGGGGTCAGGATCGACACCGGAGGCAGCACGCCGAATGCGTCGGCCGAGAGGAAGATCACCTTCTTGGCAGCCGGAGCCTTCGATACGGGCTTCACGATGTTGTCGATGTGGAAGATCGGGTACGAAACGCGGGTGTTCTCCGTCACGGACTTGTCGGCGAAGTCGATGGCGCCCTTCTTGTCTACCGTCACGTTCTCGAGCAGGGCGTTGCGGCGGATGGCGTTCCAGATGTCGGGCTCGTTCTCCTTCGAGAGGTTGATCACCTTGGCGTAGCAGCCGCCCTCGAAGTTGAAGACGCCGTCGTCGTCCCATCCGTGCTCGTCGTCGCCGATAAGCTGACGCTTCGGATCGGTCGAAAGGGTCGTCTTACCCGTACCCGACAGACCGAAGAAGATGGCCGTCTCGCCCTTCTCGTTGGTGTTGGCCGAGCAGTGCATCGAAGCGATGCCCTTGAGCGGCAGCAGGTAGTTCATGTAGGAGAACATACCCTTCTTCATCTCACCGCCGTACCAGGTGTTGATGATCACCTGCATCTTCTCCGTAAGGTTGAAGACTACGGCCGTCTCCGAGTTCAGGCCCAGCTTCTTGTAATTCGTAACCTTGGCTTTCGAAGCGTTGAGCACTACGAAATCGGGCTCGCCGTAGTTCTCCAGTTCGGCGTCCGTCGGACGGATGAACATGTTCTTCACGAAGTGAGCCTGCCAGGCCACCTCCATGATGAAACGGATCTTCAGACGCGTGTTCTCGTTGGCACCGCAGAACGTATCAACCACGTAGAGCTTCTTGTTCGAGAGCTCCTTCGAAGCGATCTTCTTGAGTTCCTTCCAGGCAGCCTTCGTTACGGGCTTGTTGTCGTTCTTGTACTCGTCCGAGGTCCACCAGATCGTATCCTTCGTGGTCTCGTCCATTACGAAGAACTTGTCCTTGGGCGAACGGCCGGTGTAGACACCCGTCATGACGTTCACGGCGCCCATGTCGGTCAGCTGACCCTTCTCGTAGCCACGCAGGCCCTTCTTGGTCTCCTCGCGGAACAGCTCGTCGTAGGAGGGATTGTACACGACCTCGGTCACGCCGGTGATCCCGTACTTTCTCAAATCCATTTTGTCCATAGCAATTGTTATTTGATTAAAAACCTCTTTGTCTTTTTACCTAACCTAACGTGTCATTCCGGCATTTAGTATACGCGGAGTTCGACGGCACAAAGGTAGAAAAACTTTCATAATTGTGAAAAAATTAACAGTAAAAAAACGAAAAATTTTTATTTAACCGGTCCGGGCAGCCGACCGCACCGGAAATCCGGTCTGCTTGAGCCCCGAAGCAAAGGGCGCGCACAGCACGCTCCCGGATGTCTGGCCCCCGCCGACAGTTGCCGCACAGCCCTGCCGAGAGATCCCTGCCACCAGGTTCCGGGGCTGCAGCGACAGAGTCGTCGAAATACCGGCCGGAAACAAAAAAAGCAAACAGAATGGGAGCAGGAAGCCGGACGGACAGAGGCGGGAGGGCCGTCCAGGCACAAAAAAAATCGGCATGGGCCGGCTCCCGGAAGCGCATTTTTTCGTAATTTTGATAAATCATGGCCGGAATTTACCTCCACATACCCTTCTGCAAGCGCATCTGCGCCTACTGCGATTTCTACAAAAGCGCTGACCTGCGGCAAATGGCCCCGCTACTCGACGCCATGCACCGCGAACTCGACGCCCGCCGCGACTATCTGGGCGGCGAAGCCGTCCGGACACGCTACTTCGGCGGCGGCACCCCGTCGCTCTGCTCGCCGGAGGAGATCGGCGCCCTGCTGCGGCACACCGAAGAACTCTTCGACTGCAGCCGCGCCGAGGAGACCACACTCGAGGCCAACCCTGACGACCTGACACCCCGATACCTCGCGGCTGTCCGACAGGCCGGCATCGACCGCCTCTCGATCGGCATCCAGTCCTTCGACGACGACTGTCTGAAACTGATGAACCGCCGCCACACGGCCCGACAGGCCACCGAGGCCGTGCACAACGCCCAAAGAGAGGGGTTCGGGAACATCACCGTCGATCTGATCTTCGGCGTCCCGGGCTTCGGCGGCGACTCGCTCCGCCGGTCGCTCGAAGAGGCCATCGGACTCGGCGTCCAGCACATTTCGGCATACCATTTGACGATCGAACCCGACACGGCATTCGGACGCCGCGCAGCCCGGGGGCAGTTCACACCGGTCGAGGAGCAGGTCAGCGAAGAGGAGTTCCTTGAAGTACACGACACCCTGACGGAAGCGGGGTTCGAGCACTACGAAGTGTCGAACTTCGCCCTTCCGGGATTCCGCGCCCGCCACAACGCCGCCTACTGGCACGGCGTGAAATACCTCGGGATCGGGCCCGCGGCCCACTCGTTCGACGGACGGGAGCGGCACTGGAACCCGGCATCGGTCGGGCGCTACATCGCCGGCGAAGGGGCGGAATGCGAGATTCTCTCCCCGCGCGACCGCTTCAACGAATTCGTCATGACCCGGCTGCGAACGGTCGAAGGGATCGACCTGGACGAAGCGGCCGCACGTTTCGGTACGGAATCCGCCGAACGGATCCGCCACGAGGCCGCGCGGTGGATCGAAGCGGGCGTCGCGGAACTCCGCGGTGCGCACCTGGCCCTGCCACCCCGCCGCATGCTGCTTTCGGACGCGGTCATCGAATCTCTTTTCGAAACATAACCGGACAATACAAACATGTGAAACCGAGACATTAAGTTATTATTAAATATTTTTATGAACCACATCCAGGCATTGTTTTATATAAATATATGTATTACCTTTGCGCCCGGATTCGAACCGATCTCTATTCTTGAACGACAAAACAATATCGCATAAAACAGAAAACATGAGCAATGCCAAACTTGCTCCCGACTTTCTTTTTGAGGTAAGTTGGGAGGTATGCAACAAAGTCGGCGGCATCCACACCGTCATCTCGACCAAGGCACAGACCGTGACCCGCAAATTCGGCGACCGCTACATGACCGTCGGTCCCGACCTCTCGCACGAGGGCGTGAACCCCGAATTCGAGGAGGATCCTGCGCTGCTCAAGGGTTGGCGACAGACCGTCTACAACGAAGGCATCCGCATCCGCGTGGGTCGCTGGAAGATCAAAGGATCGCCCGTTGCCATCCTGGTAGACTTCTCGTCGCTGATCCCCCGCAAGGACGAAATCCTCACCAAGCTCTGGGAAGACTACCACGTCGATTCACTCTCAGGCCAGTGGGACTATATCGAACCCGTCCTGTTCGGTTACGCCGCCGGAGTGGTCATCTCTTCCTACGTGAAGTCGTTCTGCACGACCACCGAGAAGGTTGTCGCTCACTGCCACGAGTGGATGGCCGCCGCAACGGGCCTCTACCTGCGCAAATACTCCCCCTACGTGGCCACCGTCTTCACGAGCCACGCCACCGTCATGGGCCGCTGCATCGCCGGCAACCGCCTGCCCCTCTACAACGACCTGACAAAGTTCAACGCCGACGAGCTGGCCCGCCAGTTCAACGTCACGGCCAAGCACTCGATCGAGAAGATCGCCGCAGCCAACCACGACGCCTTCCTCACCGTCAGCGACATCACGGCCAACGAGTGCAAGTACCTGCTCGGCCGCGACCCGGACGGTATCACGCCCAACGGATTCGAAAACGACTTCGTATGGACCGGCGAGGAGTACTACACCAAGCGTGACGAGGCTCGCCACGCCATGATCGGTGTGGCCGAAGCCTGCCTGGGCAAGAAGTTCGAAACCGACCCGCTGATCATCGGCACCAGCGGCCGCTACGAATTCCGCAACAAGGGCATCGACGTATTCCTCGAGTCGCTCAAACTGCTCGCCGCATCGGACAAACTCGAGCGCGAGGTGCTCGCCTACATCACCGTGCCGGCCGCCAACCGCGGCCCCCGCGCCGACCTGCAGGCCCACCTTGCCGACCCCGCACAGCCCATCGACCCGAACCAGTACCGCTTCACGACCCACTACCTCGAGAACCCCGACTGGGATCCGATTGTCAATTCGCTCAAGGGCAGCATTCTGACCCGCCAGGATTCGAAGGTGAAGGTGATCTTCGTACCGACCTACCTCAACAAGACCGACGGCATCTTCAACAAGGACTACTACGAACTGCTCGTCGGCATGGACGTCACGGTCTTCGCCTCCTATTACGAACCGTGGGGATACACCCCGCTGGAGTCGGTGGCCTTCTCCGTCCCAACGATCACCACGACGTTGGCCGGATTCGGTCTCTGGGTGGACAAGCACCGCGAGCACGCCGGCGTAGAGGTCATCCGCCGCGACGACTTCAACGACCAGGAGGTGCAGGAGAAGATCTCCGACGCCCTGCTGCGCTTCTCCGCACTGGACAGCCGCCACATCAACGAAGTGCGCGTATCGGCTTCGGACCTCTCGATGACGGCCCTTTGGGAGCACCTCTTCTCGGCCTACGAACAGGCCTACTCCGAGGCGGTCGAAAGTTCGATCGTCCGCACCAACCGCGCCGTACTCGACGACGGCGGCGCCAAGACCGAACAGATCAACTTCGTGCGTCAGCAGCTCTTCGTCGAGAAACCCAACTGGAGCCGCATGATGGTGGACAAGACGCTGCCCAAACGGCTGCACGCCCTCGAGGAACTCTCGCGCAACCTCTGGTGGTGCTGGAACCCCGGGGCCCGCGACCTGTTCGAAGGCATCGACCCCACGCTGTGGGCCGCGTCGGAGCGCAACCCGATCGCATTCCTCGACCGGCTGAGCGTCGAGCGGCTCAAGGAACTCGAACACGACGGCAACTTCCTCGCACAGCTCGACGCCGTATACACGCAGTTCCGCGACTACATGAGCGAAAAACCCGACCCCAAGACCACGTCGATCTCCTATTTCTCGATGGAATACGGACTCCACTCGTCGCTGAAGATCTACTCGGGCGGTCTGGGCATCCTCGCCGGCGACTACCTCAAGGAGGCTTCGGACAAGAACGTTCCGATGACGGCCGTCGGCCTGCTCTACCGCTACGGGTATTTCACGCAGCGTCTCTCGGCCCAGGGCGCACAGGAGGCTACCTACGAGGCCCAGAACTTCTTCAAGCTCCCGATCTCGCCCGTGCGTGACGAGGCCGGCGGCTGGGTAACCGTCACCATCGCCTTCCCGGGGCGCACGCTCTCGGCGCGCGTCTGGAAGTGCCAGGTCGGCCGCACGGACCTCTACCTGCTCGACGCCGACTACGAAGCCAACCTCGAGGAGGACCGCCAGATCACCCACTACCTCTACGGAGGCGACTGGGAGAACCGTCTCAAGCAGGAGATCCTGCTCGGCATCGGCGGTATCCGCGCCCTGCGCAAGATGGGCATCCGCAACCAGGTTTACCACTGCAACGAGGGACATGCCGCATTCATCGGCATCGAGCGCATCCGCGAGCTGGTGAACCACCGCAAGCTCACCTTCTCCGAGGCCCTGGAGGTTATCCGCTCCTCGTCGCTCTTCACGACGCATACCCCCGTACCGGCCGGCCACGACGCCTTCCCCGAGTCGATGATCCGCCAGTACATGTCGCACTATCCCGACGTGCTGGGCATCACCTGGGAGCAGTACATCAACCTCGGCAAGACGAACCCCAACGACCCGAACGAGAAGTTCTCGATGTCGGTGCTGGCCTGCAACCTCTCGCAGGAGGTCAATGGCGTATCGTGGCTCCACGGGGAGGTATCGAAGGATATCCTGGGCAACATGTGGCCCGGATACTTCAAGAACGAGCTCCACATCGGCTATGTCACCAACGGCGTACACTTCCCGACGTGGATCGCCACCTCGCTCCGCCGCCTCTACGCCCGCTACTTCGCCGACGGATTCGAAGGCCACGTATACAATATTCCCGCATGGCAGAAGGTTTACAACATCCCCGACGCCGAACTGTGGGAGGAGCGCATGAAGCTCAAGAACAAGCTCATCCGCCACATCCGCAAACGCTACAGCGACCCCAACCAGGTGCGCCTCGAGTCGCCGCGCCAGATGCTGCAGATCATCGACGGCATCAAGCCCGACGTGCTGACGATCGGTTTTGCCCGCCGCTTCGCCACCTACAAGCGCGCCTACCTGCTCTTCACGAACCTCGACCGTCTGTCGGAGATCGTGAACAACAAGGAGCGCCCCGTGCAGTTCATTTTCGCCGGCAAGGCCCACCCGAACGACAAGCCGGGCCAGGACCTCATCAAGCGGATCGTCGAGGTGGCCGCCATGCCGCAGTTCGTCGGCAAGATCATCTTCCTGCAGAACTACGACATGGAGCTCGCCCGCCGCATGGTCCAGGGCGTGGACGTATGGCTCAATACCCCGACCCGACCGTTGGAGGCATCGGGAACTTCGGGCGAGAAGTGTGTGATGAACGGCGTCATGCAGTTCTCTGTGCTCGACGGATGGTGGGTCGAGGGCTACAAGGAGGGCGCCGGATGGATGCTCCCGATGGAGCGCACGTTCGCCGACCAGCACTATCAGGACGAACTCGACGCCGAGATGATCTACAACACCATCGAGGAGCAGATCGCCCCGAAATACTACGACCGCGACGCACACGGCATTCCGCACGCATGGGTGGCTTCGGTCAAGAAGTGCGTGGCCGATATCGCCTCGAACTTCACGACCAACCGCATGCTGATCGACTACGAGGAGCGGTTCTACAACAAGCTCGCCGCCCGCAAGCGCGACCTCTGCGCCGACGCATACCGCATGGCCCGCGAGATCGCAGCCTGGAAACGCAAGGTATCGGCCTCATGGGACCAGGTACGCGTGGTAGACGTCGAGCGCGTGCAGATCGACAAGGGCGCCGTCTGCGTGGGTGAGAAGTACCACTTCGCCGTAACGGTGGACGTGGCGAACCTCCATCCCGAGGACATCGGCGTCGAGATGGTCGTCGCTCAGCAGATCGTCGGCGGACAGACCGTCAATGTCGTGCGCACGGTACCTCTGGCACGTACGAAGACCGAGGGCAGTCTGGTGACCTACTCGGTGGACTACCAGCCCGAGGAGACCGGCACCTACGACGTCGCCCTGCGTATCTACCCGAGCAATCCGAACCTCCCGCACCGCATGGACTTCGCCCTGGTGAAATGGGCCTGACACGCAATGCGATATAAAGGAAGAAAAATGTTTAATTCCGGCAAATCCGTTGCAGGTTTCTAAAAAAACTAATATCTTTATATAGCGAAATAGTATTTTTTAGCAATATGTCAGCACTTACCTTCGACAAAAGCGAATTGGGCAATCTGGAGTACTCGCTCCAGCGCGAGATGCTCTCGACGGACCGAATGGGCGGCTACATGAGCACGACCATCGTCTGCTGCAACACGCGGCGGTACCACGGGCTGATGGTAGCCCCCATCGACGACAGCGGCCGGACCTACGTCCTCCTCTCGTCGCTCGACGAAACGGTCATCCAGCATGACCAGTCGTTCAACCTGGCCCTGCACCGTTTCCCCGGCATGTACGAGCCCCGCGGTCACAAGTACATCACCGACTTCGAGTATACGCCGACCCCCACGATCACCTACCGCGTAGGCGGTGTCATCCTCCGCAAGGAGATGCTCTGGATCCACAAGCGCACGCAGCTGATGATCCGCTACACGCTCGTCGATGCTCACTCCGAGACGCGGTTGCGGCTGCGCCCGTTCCTCGCCTTCCGCGACAAGCATGCCCTGACGCATGCCAACATGGAGGCGGACGGTCACTCCTACCCGGCCATAAACGGCGTGAAATGCCGTCTCTACGGCTCGTTCCCCTGGCTATACCTCCAGACCAGCAAGCCCGGCACGGAGTTCGTCCCGGCTCCCGACTGGTACTACAACTTCGAATACAAGCAGGACATGGCCCGCGGCTACGAGGGACATGAGGACCTGCTGACGACCGGCTACTTCGAGACCGAACTCAAGAAGGGCGAAAGCATCATCTTCTCGGCCTCGCTCGACGAGATGGGCTCGACGAAGACCATCGAGGAGGTGTTCAACGCCTCGATCGCCCGCCGCACCCACAAGATCGACTTCCTGAGCTGCCTCGAGCACTCGGCGCGCCAGTTCGTCATCCGCCGTCCGGGCAGCCGCACGGAGGTGATCTCGGGCTATCCATGGCACGGAGTGGCAGGACGCCAGACCTTCGTCTCGCTGCCGGGAATCACCCTGCAGCAGAACCACAAGGAGGATTGCATCGACGTGCTCGACACGGAGGTCCGCGCCATGAAGGAGGGCATGTTCTCCGGCTCGTCGTCGGCCGCCGAGGCGGTCGATGCCCCGCTCTGGTTCTTCTGGACCCTGCAACGGCTCGGCGAGCAGATCGGCGGAGCCGAGATCTGGAAACGGTACGGCAACGTGATGAAGCAGCTGCTCGAATCCTACCGCCGGGGTATTGCCGGCCGCGTCGCCCTACACGACAACGGACTGCTCTGGGCCGCTTCGGACGAAGTGCCCCTCACGTGGATGAACTCCACGATCAATGGCCGTGCCGTCACGCCGCGCAACGGTTATCAGGTGGAGGTCAATGCACTGTGGTACAATGCTGTATGTTATTCGCTCGAACTGGCCCGCGAACAGGGCGACCGGGCATTCGTCCAGGAGTGGGAGATGCTGCCCCCGCGGATCTCGGCGGCCTTCAACGAAACGTTTGTGCTCCCGGAAGGTTACCTGGCGGACTACGTGGACGAGCAGGGAGCCAACCGCTTCATCCGTCCGAACATGATCCTGGCCTGCAGCCTGCCCTACAAGCCCATCGACGAACAGACCCGTCTGGGCGTGATCCGCACCGTGCGTCAGCACCTGCTCACCCCGAAGGGCCTGCGCACCCTTTCGCCGCGCAACCCGCTCTACAGAGGCTCGCAGGAGGGCTCGCCCGACGAGCGTGACTTCGCGGCCAAGAACGGCTCGGTATGGCCCTGGCTCCTGTCATTCTACGTGAAGGCCTGCTTCGACATCGACGGCGCGGCTTTCGTGCCGCAGGCCGAGGAACTCCTCGCCTCTTTCGAGGAGGACATCCAGACCTACTGCATCGGCTCGATCTGCGAACTCTATGACGCAGATCCCCCCTACGCATCGCGCGGCGCGATCTCGCAGGCGTGGAGCGTGGGAGCCGTGCTGGACATCTACCACCTGATCCGCGCCTACCGCACGGATGCGGAGGAGACTCCGGCCAAAAAAGCCCCGGCAAAAAAGGCTACGGCCAAAGCCGCAACGACGAAAAAAGCCACGGAGAAGACTACGGCAAAGACCACTCCGGCCAAACGCGCCGCAAAGACTGCCAAAAAGGAGGAGACCGCGGAGGCTTCGGCAACGAAAACCCGCAAGACAACGAAAAAGGCAACAACAAAATAATTAAACAACTACAACCCGGGCGTACCATGTGACAGTGGAATGTGTCGGAACGACACACCGATTCCCTGGGGAATCGGGCGGGTGAGGTCGTACGCGGAGCTCCGCACACGACCGCAGACAGCAGAGAGGCGGCGCGCACAGGCAAAAGAAAATTACACAAAAAATAAAGGTATGAGAGTTTTAATGTTCGGTTGGGAGTTCCCGCCCCACATCGCGGGCGGTCTGGGAACGGCCTGCTACGGAATGACCCGCGGACTGGCGCGCAACGGGGTCGATGTGACCTTTGTCGTCCCGCATGCTTACGGAGACGAGGACCAACGATTCACCCGCGTGATGAATGCCAGCGACGTCGAGGCGTTGTACGGCGCCACCGGCAGCGGTGCCGATGACGTGCTGCAGCGCATGTCATTCATCCAGATCGACTCCAACATGGTGCCCTACATCTCTCCCGAAGAATACGACACCTACCACGAGCAATATGTCAAGACGGGACAGACAACCTGGACGACAACCGACGCGTGGAAACAGCGCTACACCTTCTCGGGCAAATACGGCGCCAACCTCATGGAGGAGGTCGCCCGCTACGCCGTGGTCGCCGCACAGGTGGCCCGCGACCTGGAGGGGCAGTTCGACGTCATCCATGCCCACGACTGGCTGACCTACTACGCCGGCATCGCCGCCAAGCGCGTATCGGGCAAGCCGCTCGTCGTGCACATGCACGCCACGGAGTTCGACCGCAGCGGCGAGAACATCAACACGCAGGTGTACGCCATCGAGCGCGCCGGCATGCATGCCGCCGACCGGGTGATTGCCGTATCGAACCTCACGCGCAACATCGTCATCAACCGCTACGGCGTACCCGCCGACCGCGTGGTCACGGTACACAACGCCGTGCGCTTCGCAGAGGGTAGCAGCGAAGTACCCGAGCGCGGCGTCAAGGACAAGATCGTCACTTTCCTCGGCCGAATCACCTACCAGAAAGGCCCCGACTACTTCGTCGAGGCGGCCGCCAAGGTGCTCAAGCGCGTTCCCGACGTGCGGTTCGTCATGGCCGGTTCGGGCGACATGATGAACCACGTGATCCGCCGCGTGGCACGTCTCGGCATCGCCGACCGCTTCCACTTCACGGGATTCCTCCGCGGCGAGGACGTACACAAGATGTTCCAGCTGTCGGACGTCTACGTCATGCCCTCGGTATCGGAGCCGTTCGGCATCTCGCCCCTCGAGGCCATGCGGTCGAACGTTCCGGTGATTATCTCCAAACAGAGCGGTGTGGCCGAGGTGCTCGACTACGCCGTCAAGGTGGACTACTGGGACGTGGACGCCTTGGCCGACGCCATCTACGCATTGGTCAAATACCCGGCACTGGCCGGCATGTTCGCATCGAAGGGACTCGAAGAGGTTACGAACCTCAAGTGGAACGACGCTGCGGCCAAGATCAAGTCGGTCTACGAAGCTGTGATCGAAGAGAGTAAGAACAAATAAACATACACCACCCTTTTATGAAAACCGTTTGTCTCTATTTTCAGGTACATCAGCCCTGGCGTCTGAAGAAATACCGCTTCTTCAACATGGGCAAGGACCACAACTACCTGGACGACCTGTTGAACCGCTCCATCATGCAGAAGGTGGCCCGGCAGTGCTATCTGCCGATGAACGCCCTGCTGCTGAAGCTCATCAAGGAAAACAAGGGTAAATTCCGCTGCTCGTTCTCCATCACGGGAATCGCCGTCGAACAGATGCGGGCCTATGCCCCCGAGGTCCTCGACTCGTTCAAGGAGCTCGCCGCCACAGGCTGCGTGGAGTTCCTCGCCGAGACCTACTCCCACTCGCTCGCATCGCTTGCGTCGAAGGAGGACTTCGTCGAGCAGGTCAAGCTCCATACCGCCATGCTCAAGAAGGAGTTCGGCGTGAAACCCACGGCCTTCCGCAATACGGAGCTGATCTACTCGGACGACATCGGCGCCATGGTCGCCGAGATGGGCTTCCGCACGATGCTTGCCGAGGGCGCCAAGCACGTGCTGGGTTGGAAGTCGCCCAACTACGTCTACGCCAACGCCGTAGACCAGAAACTCCGTCTGCTGCTACGCAACTACAAGCTCTCGGACGACATCGCCTTCCGCTTCTCGAACCAGAGTTGGGACCAGTGGCCGCTGACGGCCGACAAGTACGTGAAGTGGCTCTCGTCGGAGGAGACCCCGGGCGAAGTGATCAACCTCTTCATGGACTACGAGACCTTCGGCGAGCACCAGACCGCCGACACGGGTATCTTCGAGTTCATGCGCGCCCTGCCAAAGGCCATCCTCGCACAGAAGGGCCAGCTGGAGTTCGCCACGGTGAGCGAAGCCGCCAAGAAATACCAGCCCGTCTCGGTGCTTCACTGCCCGCACGTGATGTCGTGGGCAGACGAGGAGCGCGACGTGACGGCATGGCTCGGCAACGAGCTCCAGAACGAAGCCTTCTCGAAGCTCTACGCACAGAAGGAGAAGATCGCCGCTCTGAAGAATCCCGATTTCGACTACGTGTGGAGTTTCATGCAGACCTCCGACCACTTCTACTACATGGCGACGAAGTGGCTCTCGGACGGCGACGTGCACTCCTACTTCAACCCCTACGACTCGGCCTACGACGCCTTCATCAACTACATGAACGTCCTCTCGGACTTCATCATCGAGTTGGACAAAGCTGTAGCGGCCAAAGCCGCCTCGAAGCGCAAATAGCGCGACGGAACACACTGAAACAGACGAGGCCCGCATCCGAAAGGATGCGGGCCTCGCTGTCGAATCACCGTTCTGCAACACTCACCCCTTGCGCTTGTAACGCGAGGGCGAAGTGCCGGTATGCTGCTTGAAATACTTGCCGAAGAAGGACTGCGTCGAGAAGTTCAGGTGGTAGGCGATCTCCTGGATGCTCATGCCCGAATACTTCAGCAGGGTCTTCGCCTCGAGGATCACCGATTCGTCGATCCACCGGGCGGCGGTCTTGCCGCTCACCTCCTTGACCACCGAGGAGAGGTATTTGGGCGTAATGTTGAGTTGCTTGGCATAGAAGCTCACATTGCGCTCCTGCTTGTTGTAACGCTGGAGCAGCGACATGAACTCGTTGAAGAGCACCTCGCAGCGTCCCTGCTTGACCGTGTCGGTCCGCTCGCGCTGGTTGATCTCGGTGATGATATAAAAGGCCGTGGTGAAGAGCGTGCGGATGATCTCGTGACGGTAGCGCTCCTTGTCGCTGCGCAGCATCGTCTTGATCATCTGGAACAACTGCCGGATCTCCTCAACATCCTGCGGCGTCACGGAGAGCAGCGGGGCCTTGCCGAAACGCATGTAAACGGGCAGCGAAGTCGAAAGGTCGATCTGGATCTCATTGACGAACGACTTCGAAAAGGCCAGAAAATAGGCCGCCGCATTCGACGAACACTTGATCGTGCGGATGATGCTGTTGGGATTGAAGAAGACAATCGTGTTGGGCCGCACCTGATAGGTCTTCATGTCGATCGAGACGGTAGCCTCGCCAGCCATCATGATGATGGCCGAAAAACCGTCGATCGTCGCCGGATAGTCGGTCGTCGTATTGTTCTGCGCCGAGAGGGTCGCAATAACCAGATCGTCCGAAAGATAGAATACGTCACTCATCTCCTTCTTGATCCGGGAGATGGAGACCTTGTGCAGACTCTCACGGCCATTATCGTGTGCCGTGCGTCCCGTTTTGCCGTGCTCCGCCATGTAATCAATCGCGCTTTCCGACAAATATAACGAATTCCCGCTAAACGTCCAAACGGAAAATACCGAAAGAAGCGTCTCAGACCCGTTTTCCGTCCCCGAAAAGTTGCGAAAAGACGTACAAGGAGATAATCCCGGACCTCTCACTCCCCGGCCGCGGGCGGGCACTGTACGCGCAAGGCCCCCGGCAGGCACTCGATATGCAGCGGGAACTCGGCCCCGCGCTGTCCGTCCACATCGGTCGGTTCATTGACCGTCGAGCGGATATCGATCTGCCGCGCCTGCAGGTGCCGCACGATCTTCGGATTGCCGCCCAGCAGGTACTGCCCCATGGCGAAGGTCGAGTGGAGGATGTTCTTCTTCTCGAGCAGAATGCAGTCGAGCAGTCCGTCGCGGATCGACGAACGCCGCGCCAGGTGGAAGCCTCCGGCAGTCTCGCCGTTGAAAATCAGCACCATCAGCGAACGGAGATCGAAACGTTCGCCGTCGGCCTCGATCTCCAGCGGCACGGCATGCATCGAGGTCACCTCCTTGACCCCCTCGATGATGTAGGCCAGGCGGCCGATGCGGTGCTTGCGCTCGTCGGGCGTGCGCTGCGAGGTGGTGGTGAAGATTCCGAAACTGAAAATATTGACGAAGTAAAGGTCGTTCACCCGGCCGCAATCAACCCGCTGCTCGCCCCCCGAGGCGATCTGGCGGGCCGCCTCCAACGGTTCGGACGACATGCCGAGCGCCCCGGCAAAGTCGTTGGCCGTACCGGCCGGAATCACGCCGATCGGGATATCGAGCCCTTTGCGTTTCATGGCATTCAGCACGAAGTTCACCGACCCGTCGCCACCCGCCACGACCATCAGGTCGATCGTTTCGTTACCGTCGAACGGATTCCGGTTGAAATCGACCTCCTGGGGTCGCACCTCATACCCGTAGGCACCGAATACCGTACAGATTTCGCCGACGCAGCGGTCGATGCGTCCCTTCCCCGACTGGGGGTTGTAAAGAAATAGCGCAGTTTTCATATCGTTCCGTTATCGCGTTGCGCGGCTGCCGCCGGGGCCGCCGCAGAATCGGGCCGCCGCCGGAAGGAAGGAGACTCTCCCGAGAGCGGACCGGTTGCCGGGAGTCCGCTCACTCCATGATCAGCGCGGACATTGCCGGCGAGACATACTCCTCGTACGCCCCGTCCTTGCCGGCAAGGATGAAGTAGACCTTCACATCGGGCATCCGGCCGACGGCCTCCAGGGCGTCGTCGGCACCCATAGCCAGGAACATCGTTCCCAGCGCGTCGGCCTCGGCGCAGGTCGGTGCCACGACCGTCACCGAAAGCAGGCGCGAAAGGATGCTGCGGCCGGTGCGCGGGTCGATCGTATGGGCCACCTTGTTCCCTTCGGCATCGAGGTAGAAGCGGCGGTAGTTGCCCGAGGTAGCCAACCCGCCCCCGCTCATGCGGATCCGCTTCTGGAGGTACTCGCCGTCGGTCATGTTGCCGTCGAAGGGGGTCTCGACCCCGATCCGCCACGGATCGCCCGAGCGGTTCACGCCCCGGCAACGCACCTCGCCGCCGATATCGACGATGTAGTTCTCCGCGCCGAAGCGCTCGACCAGCGCCGCAAGCAGGTCCACCGTATAGCCCTTGGCCACCGAGTTGAAGTCGAGCTCGACACGCGGATCGCTCTTGACGAGCCGCCCCTGCTCGATGCGCACCTTGTCGCGGCCGACGAAGGCGAGGATCGAATCGACGTTCGGATGCGCCTGGGCCTCGCGCCCGGCGAAGCCCCACGCCTCGACCAGCGGCTTGACCGTCACGTCGTAGCGGCCGTCGCTCAACGCCCCGATGCTGTCGGCCAGCCGGAGGTTGAAGGCGATGTGGCGATCGACGCTGTCCGTCTCGTTGCGGTTCAGGCGGCTCAGGAGCGACGTCGGGTCGAAAATCGACATCGAGGCCTTGGCCTCACGGTCGAGCTCCATCGCAGCCGCATAAAGCTCCTGCGGCGTGGCATCCTTCACATCAGCCACCACACGCATCGTCGTGCCGAGCATCGTACCCTCGACGACCGTATAGTCAGCCGGCGCCGAACACCCTGCGGAAAGCAGCGCGGCAAGTGCCGCGAGACAGGCGAAAAATCCTCTGTGCAGCATAATTTTCATCCGTTTAGGGGCAAAAATACGATTTTCCCGCCGATCTGACGCCCGTCGTGGCCGAAAAGACAAATAATTTTTCATTTTTCATGCGCAATTCCTATTTATTTCGTACCTTTGCCCAACGCTCTGGCGTTATTCACAGTAAGGGGAATGCGTCGTAGAGTGGAACTTAAATAAACTTTTACAAAATGGCTTATTTAACAGCAGAAAAAAAGCAGGAGCTTTTCGGCCAGTACGGCAAGTCTAACACCGACACGGGTTCGCCCGAGAGCCAGATCGCGTTGTTTTCCTACCGTATCAACCACCTTACTGAACACCTCAAGAACAACCGCCACGATTTCGGCACCCAGCGCGCCCTGCTGCGCCTGGTAGGCAAGCGCCGCCAGTTGCTGGAGTACCTCAAGGAGGTAGACATCGAGCGCTACCGCGCCATCGTCAAGACGCTCAACCTCCGCAAGTAGTTCCCGAGGAAAGAATGAGGGCAATTCCCGCGAGGGGTTGCCTTCATTTTCATTGCGACAAACGATTACATCATAGGATAAAATTTATGGAAGAAAAGAAGCTGTACAACGCAGTCCGCAAGATCATCACGCTGGCCGACGGTCGCCAGATCGAGATCGAAACGGGCAAGCTGGCCAAGCAGGCCGACGGCTCGGTAGTCGTCAAGATGGGCGACACCATGCTGCTCGGTACCGTCGTGGCCGCCAAGGACGCAAAACCCGACACCGATTTCATGCCCCTCCAGGTGGAGTACAAGGAGAAATACGCCGCCTGCGGCCGCTATCCCGGCGGCTTCATGAAGCGCGAAGGCAAGGCCAACGACAGCGAGATCCTCGTCGCCCGCCTGATCGACCGCGCGCTCCGTCCGCTCTTCCCCGCGGACTACCACGCCGAAGTATACGTCACCGTGACGCTCATCTCGGCCGACAAGGACATCCAGCCCGACGCACTGGCCGGACTGGCCGCATCGGCCGCGCTGGCCGTATCGGACATCCCGTTCGGAGGCCCGATCTCCGAGGTCCGCGTCGTCCGCCGCAACGGCGAGTACGCCATCAACCCCAATTTCTCGGAGATGCCCGAGTGCGACCTGGACATCATGGTCGGCGGTACGATCGACAACATCCTGATGGTCGAGGGTGAGATGAAGGAGGTTTCGGAGGAGGTCATGCTCGGGGCCATCAAGTTCGCCCACGAGGAGATCAAGAAGCACTGCGCCGTACAGATCGAACTTTCGAAGGAGCTCGGCAAGGACGTCAAGCGCACCTACTGCCACGAGGTGAACGACGAGGAGCTGCGCCAGACGATCATCCGCGAGCTTTACGACAAGGCATACGCCATCGCCACCAGCGGCACGATGAAGCACGAGCGTGAGGATCTGTTCAACGCCCTCGAGCAGGAGTTCGCCACCTCGCACTACACCGAGGAGGAGCTCGTCGAGAAGGCCCCGCTGATCCACAAGTATTTCCACGACGACGTGCAGAAGAAGGCCATGCGCCGCATGATCCTCGACGAGGGCAAGCGTCTCGACGGCCGCCGCACGGACGAAATCCGTCCGATCTGGTGCGAAGTGGGCTACCTGCCTGCCGCCCACGGCTCGGCTATCTTCACCCGCGGCGAAACGCAGGCGCTGGCCACCGTGACGCTCGGCACGAAGCTTGATGAAAAGGTCAAGGACGAGGTGCTCGTACAGGGCACCGAGCAGTTCGTGCTCCACTACAACTTCCCGCCCTTCTCGACGGGTGAGGCCAAGGCTTCGCGCGGCCTCTCGCGTCGCGAGATCGGCCACGGCCACCTGGCATGGCGCGCCCTGAAGCCGATGATTCCGCTGGGCGAGGAGAACCCCTATGCCGTGCGCGTTGTTTCGGACATCCTCGAGTCGAACGGTTCGTCGTCGATGGCTACGGTCTGCGCCGGAACCCTCGCGCTGATGGATGCCGGCGTGAAGATCAAGAAGCCCGTTTCGGGTATCGCCATGGGTCTGATCTCCGACTCGGAGTCGGGCAAGTGGGCCGTGCTGTCGGACATCCTCGGCGATGAGGACCACCTCGGCGACATGGACTTCAAGGTGACCGGAACCAAGGATGGCATCACCGCCACGCAGATGGACATCAAGGTGGACGGCCTCTCCTACGAGGTGCTCGCCGCCGCCCTCGAGCAGGCCCGCAAGGGACGCATGTACATCCTCGGCAAGATCACCGAGTGCATCGCCGAGCCGCGCGCCGACTACAAGCCCTGCGTGCCGCGCATCGTACAGATCACCATCCCGCAGGACATGATCGGTTCGGTCATCGGCCCGGGCGGCAAGGTGATCCAGGACATCCAGAAGACCACGAACACCACCATCACCATCACGGAGGTGGACAACAAGGGCATCGTCGATATCTTCGGCGTGGACAAGGCCGCCCTGGACGGCGCCCTGGCCCGCATCAAGGCCATCGTTGCCATTCCGGAGGTGGGCGAGACCTATCACGGACGCATCCGCTCGATCGTCGCCTTCGGCGCCTTCGTCGAGATCATGCCCGGCAAGGACGCCCTGCTCCACATCTCGGAGATCGACTACAAGCGCTTCGAGACCATGGAGGAGACCGGACTGAAGGAGGGAGACGAGATCGACGTCAAGCTCATCGGCATCGACCCGAAAACCGGCAAACTCAAGCTCTCGCGCAAGGCGCTGCTGCCCAAACCCGAGGGTTACGTTGAGCGTGAACGCCGCCCGCGCCCCGAGCGTGGAGAGCGCCGCGAACGTCGTGAGCACAAGGGCGAATAATCCGCATTGAGGGACTGTTTCGGACGGAAATGTACAAAAAATATTTCCGTCCGAAATTTTGCATAATTTGCAAGTCTTTTCTATATTTGCGATGTTCTGTCGTATGGGCTGCGGCAGAAGGAGATAAAAGAACAAGCAATCAACAAATAAACATTAAAATTACCCGATTATGAAAAAACTGATGAGATTGAGCATGGTGCTCGTTGCCGCATCGCTGGCTTTCACGAGTTGCAATTGCTTCAAGAAGATGGCCAAGAACCGGGAAGACGTCAAGCTGACGGTCGCTCCCGAGATTCTGACGCTGAACAACGGCATCGTTGCCGCTGACATCAACGTAACGTTCCCCGTAGAGTACTTCAACAAGAAGGCCGTCATCAAGGTGACCCCGGTGATCGTCTTCGAGGGCGGCGAGGTTGCCGGCACGACCCACTACTATCAGGGTTCGAAGGTCGATGACAACTATACGGTCGTAGACAAGAAGAACGGCGGCAACTTCACGCAGCACGTCGAGTTCCCCTACGATCCGCGCATGGATCAGAGCGAGCTCCAGCTCCGCGCCGAGATCAAGTGCCCGGGCGGCAAGTGCAAGGAGTTCACGCTCGTAAACCTCAACACGGGCGCCATTCCGACCAAGGAGCAGGCTGCCGTGCTGGCCGGCAACGACGAGGCTGCCAAGGCCGCTCTGGCCAAAGAGTTCGGTCTGACGGTTGCCTACGGTGTGAACACGCTCCAGAAGGACCTCAAGTACGGTGACCTGATGGAGGAGATGGACAACAACTTCAAGCGCATCACCACCGTAGTGGACAAGACCGATCTGCTCTACGCCATCAACTCGTCGGTCGTAACGAAGAAGAACGAGAGAAACGCCAACCTCGACGCATTCAAGGCCAACGTGGACGAGACGATGCAGAACGACCGCGCCACGCAGAACATCGCCGTGAAGGGTTACGCTTCGCCCGACGGTCCGGTGAAGTTCAACGACAAACTTTCGAAGGCCCGCAGCGAGTCGGGTAAGAAGGTCGTTGCCAAGCTGCTGAAGGACTCGGGTCTGGACATCGACGCTGCAGCCTACGGTGAGGACTGGGACGGCTTCAAGGAGCTGGTCGAGCAGTCGAACATCAAGGACAAGGACCTCATCCTGCAGGTGCTGAGCCTCTACAACTCGCCCGCAGAGCGTGAGACCGAGATCAAGAACATGTCGAGCGTATTCGAGGAGCTCAAGGAGGAGATCCTGCCCGAGCTGCGCCGCTCGCAGATCGTGAACACCACCGACCTGCAGGGCAAGACCGACGAGGAGATCATGGCTGCCTACCGCAACGGTGGCGAGCTGAGCGCCGAGGAGTACCTCTTCGCTGCCCAGGTTCTCGTTGAGAATCCCGAGGAGCAGGTTGCCATCCTGACCGCTGCTTCGAAGAAGTACAACGACGCCCGCATCTGGAACAACCTCGGTGTTGCCCAGACGAAGGCCGGAGACAAGGCTGCTGCCCTGAAGTCGTTCGAGAAGGCTGCCAAGCTGGATTCGTCGGCTGCCCTGAACAAAAACCTGCTGCTGGCCAACCTCGCCAACTGCAACACCGCCGAGGCCAAGAAGTATGCTGCCGCTGCCGACGCTCAGGCCAAGGCTGCCATGGCGGCTGCCGAGGGCAACTACAAGAGCGCTGCCGCAGGTCTCGAGGGCTACAACAAGGCCATCGCCCTGGTTCAGTCGAACGACCTGGCTGGTGCCAAGAAGGCTATCGCCAAGGACAACTCGGCTGAGGCTGACTACCTGCGTGCCGTGATCGCCGTGAAGGAAGGCGACCTGAAGAGCGCCGAGGCTCAGCTCAAGAGCGCTACCTCGAAGAACCCCGAGCTGGCCAAGAAGGCTGCTTCGGATGTAAACCTGAAGGCTCTCCGCAAGTAATCGACGGAAATGATCCTACCGCCCACCCGGACGGACCGACAGGTGCGCTGTGGTGAACAGGACGGAAAGGAATCGGATAAAAGGGCTCGGACCAAAAGGTCCGGGCCCTTTTTGCGTCTGGCCGCACGAAGAAACTCTTGCCTGTCGCAGGGAAGGAGAGAGCCGGAGCCGCGAATGAGCGAAAGAAGAGAGCCGAACGGACAAAAGGAAACAGCCGCCAACCAGAAGACCGGGAGGGGCGAAATCCGCAGGAAAAAGGGCTCCGGAATCCGCAAAACGAAAATAATTCAACCGAAGGCGACGAGGATCGAATAATTTTTCTAATTTTGTCGAAAACAGCGAAATCGTATGGAATACGCCAATCACCTGAACGAATACACCCCGGCATGGAGCCAGGAACGTGTCGATGAAGAGGTAACCCGCATCCGCAAGGTGGCGGAGAGCCGCAACCACAACACG